>Ga0105355_10005419_pt1 | contig 10782 bp, 8 predicted proteins | sample GOMGulsemesocosm_2_FD_83508 | JGI IMG/M metagenome (GOLD analysis project Ga0105355, IMG submission 83508) | Methane-oxidizing microbial communities from mesocosms in the Gulf of Mexico - GOM9C Gulf of Mexico | ecosystem: Environmental > Aquatic > Marine > Cold seeps | place: Gulf of Mexico...
GAAGCAACTTAAAATAGGAAAAGAAATAGTTAAAGAGATACATAATAGATTACAATTTTTAGTTGATGTTGGTTTACATTATTTAAACCTAAATCGTTCTTCTAAGTCACTTAGTGGAGGAGAGGCACAACGTATTAGATTAGCCACTCAAACTGGTTCTGAATTAGTAAATGTATTGTACATATTAGATGAGCCGTCAATTGGTTTACATCAAAGAGATAATTCACGATTAATTAAATCGTTAAAACGATTACGTGACGCTGGTAATTCTGTAATTGTAGTAGAACATGATAAAGAGATGATGGAAGAATCAGACTTTATTGTGGACATTGGACAAAAAGCAGGTTTACATGGTGGTGAAATTATGCAAGCCTGCTCAATTGATGAATTAAAAGCAAGTGGAAGTACAACAGGGCAATATTTATTAGGCGAAAAGCAAATAGATATTCCAACTAAAAGGAGAAAAGGAAACGGAAATAAACTTTCATTAAAAGGTGCTACTGGAAATAATCTTAAAAATGTAAATATTGACATTTCTTTAGGAACGTTAACGTGTGTTACTGGTGTGTCGGGTTCTGGGAAATCGTCACTGATTAATCATACGCTTTACCCAATTCTAAATAAACATATTTACAGAGGCGTTAAAAAGCCTTTACCCTATAAATCTATTAAAGGTTTAGAACATATTGACAAGGTAATTGATATTGATCAGTCACCAATTGGTAGAACACCACGATCAAACCCGGCAACCTATACTGCCATGTTTACTGATATTAGAAACTTGTTTGCAGAAATAGGTGAATCTAAAATTAGAGGGTATAAAGCAGGGCGTTTCAGTTTCAATGTGAAAGGCGGAAGATGTGAAACGTGTAGAGGTGGCGGATTACGTTTAATTGAAATGAACTTCTTACCAGATGTATATGTGGAGTGTGAAGAGTGTCAAGGGAAACGTTACAATAGAGAAACTTTAGAAGTTAGGTTTAAAGGAAAAAATATTAATGATGTTTTAGAAATGACGATTGAAGATGCAACTGAATTCTTTGAAAGTGTACCTAAAATTAAACGAAAATTAGATACCTTATTGTCTGTAGGGTTGGGGTACATCAAATTAGGGCAACCCTCAACTACCTTAAGTGGTGGAGAAGCACAACGTATTAAATTAGCCACTGAATTATCTAAAAGGTCTACTGGCGCTACATTTTATATCTTAGATGAACCGTCAACTGGTTTACACTTTGAAGATATTAAAATGCTGTTAGATGTCATTCAGCGCTTAGTTGATGAAGGAAACACAGTTGTAGTGATTGAGCACAATATGGACATCATTAAAGTAGCCGATTACATTATTGACATTGGTCCAGAAGGTGGACGTGAAGGTGGAATGGTTGTCGTAAAAGGAACACCAGAACAAATAATTAAAAAACCTGAATTAAGCGATACTGCTAAGTATTTGAAAATGGAGTTTTAGAAACCTGACTCCAATACGTTTAGCTAATAAAATTGCCTTATATTAATAAGAAGTTTTATCAAATGAAAAATATTTTTAAAAAAGCACATAGTTTATATTTATCAGAAAAGGATGCAAAAGCAATTAAGTTAATTGAAACTGTGGAGTATAAATCTATTCCAGACGTTTTTTTATTGTATATTGATATTCACCTGAACCCTTCTAAAGGCAAAGTAAATAAGGCTAATTTGAAAAAATGCATTGAGTTATATAAAGAAGCTTTAAGTTTAGGGATATCTGAAACTGCTTATGAATTAGGAGAAATTTATTTATGTGACGAAAGATTTAAAGAAAATATTGATAAGGCAATTGGTTATTATAAAAAAGGATCTGAATTAGGTAATTCCTTATGTGTTTTTGAATTATTAAGTTATTATAGAGATAATAAATGTAATAACTTTGAATTTCAAATAACTCTTGCAACAAAATTATTAGAAGACAAAATATTCAAAATAGCAGCTTTAAACCATTTAGGGAGAATAAATTTAAATAGTAATTTCACGCTATTCAACATAAAAAAAGGATTAGAATATTATAATAGTTCATGTGATTTAGGAAATTCTAACTCTTGTATGAAATTAATGGATTTCTACTATAAAGGTCAGTTTGTAGAAAAAAATAGTAATGCAAGTTTTAAGTACTGTTTGAAAGCTGAAAATGGTGATAGTTCTCTAATTATTGATGAAATAATATTTTGGAAAAATAAATTAATTTCAGAATTGGAAAATTAATTCTGAAATTATATCCCAACTCGCGCTCAATTAGCGTAAGCATATTGAGTGTGGTATTATTTAGCATTTGTAATGCGCCTACAATATGACGTAATTTAATTGTTGGTTAAGAATAAAAAGAAGCCGTATTACAAATGCTGTACTTATATTCTTTTAAAGGGCACACTCAAAAGACTACGTCATTTGAGCGCGAGTAAAGTGTTGAATACGATTCTAACTAAGAAATTTGACTCCAATTCAGCCAATAAAATATCTCTTAATTGATTGGTGATTAAAGTATGATTAAAGGACTCTAAATTGCAATTGTTTTACGAATACAAAATCAAAAACACACCCAATAAAATTCCTATTAATGGAATTAATTTTTTACGTTTATTTTTTTCTTTAAACACAAGTCCACCAATAACTACAGCAATAATTAATTGACTTCTTTTTATAGCAGAAAGTAACATGATTAATGCTTCAGGATCTTGAAGTGCTTTAAAGTAAAAATAGTCAGCCCCTATTAATAAAATAACAACGGCAACAATAGTCCATCTCCATTTAAAGGCTTTTCTTTTTTCAGCATACGGAAACCATGTTATGGTTAATATGATAAGTAATAATAAAACGGTGTAAAATGAAAACCAAAATTGTAGGGTTTGCGGTGCTAATGTTTGGTTTTGAATTAAAAACTTATCGTACAAGCCACTAGAAGCGCCTAAGAATGTAGCCCCTATAATGGCAAATATCCATTTATTTCTTTTAAAATTTATGCCTTCCTTCTTACCAATTTTTGAGTACAGAATTACAGAAAGTATGATTAGGATAAAACCTATCCACTGTAATAGAGTAGGTTGTTCATTATAAATGAGTATTGCTCCAATAAAAGTGAAAAATGGTCCAGCAGAACGTATTGGTGTCACTATAGTTAGTGGTAAATGTTTTAACGCTTGATAAGCCAAAATCCAAGAGGCTGTCATTATCATGGATTTAATAAAAATGAAACCATGCGTTTTCAAAGGAATTGGATCAATATAAAGATCAATTTGTTTAGCGTATTCTGGAAAATAAATAGATGCTATAAATAAGGGAATCAATAGTATGAATCCAGAACCAATGGTACCTAAAAGTACAGGAAAAACTTCATTACCTTGAACTGCATGTTTTTTGCATAGGTTATGTAATCCTAAGAAAAGAGCTGCTAATAAACCTAAATACATCCACATGGCGGCAAATGTACTGTTTTCTAAGAAATTCTACTCCAATTGGTGAAGTAATAGAGTTGATTTTATTTGAATAGTTAATTAAGAAATTTCTAAGTCAATATTTCAGTTTGATTAATATATAATCATTCTATTTTTATTATTTATGCCCAACTCTAACAATTTACAAAAATTATCAAACTTTGTTATTTTCGAAACAGAAAATGGCAAAGTAAATATTGATGTATTTTTACAAAACGATACGCTTTGGTTAACTCAAAAGTTAATGAGTGAGTTGTTTGGTAAAGGAAGGAGTACTATTTCTGGGCATTTAAAAAATATTTTTGAAACAAATGAATTAGATGAGGCGTTGGTATGTCGGGATTTCCGACACACCACTCAACATGGTGCTGTCAAAGGAAAAACTCAAACTGTTAATTCAAAATATTATAATTTAAGGGCAATTACAGCTGTAGGGTATAGAGTCAATTCGGAGCGAGCAACTCAATTTAGAAAATGATTAAAGGACTGAGTTAAGAAATTCGACTCCAATTAGGTTTAGCTAATAAAATAGCTCTTAACTGATTCGCAATAGCAGTATGTTGCGGATCTTTAAAAGCAGGGTCTTTATCTAATAATTGACGTGCTTTTTCTCTAGCAAGAGTCACTAGTTGACCATCTTTAGCTAAGTCAGCTAATTTTAAATCTAATAAACCAGACTGTTGCGTTCCCATAATATCACCAGGGCCACGCATTTTTAAATCAGCTTCAGAGATTTCAAAACCATCATTGGTTCTCACCATGGTTTCCATTCTTGTTTTAGAATCAGCACTTAGTTTACTCCCTGTCATTAATACACAGTAGGATTGTTCTGCCCCACGACCTACACGTCCTCTTAATTGATGTAATTGTGATAGGCCAAAACGTTCAGCTGATTCAATAATCATAATACTGGCATTAGGCACATTTACACCAACTTCAATTACAGTAGTAGCCACCATGATGTTGGTTTTTCCGTTGGCAAATTGTTGCATTTCAAAATCCTTATCAGCAGGTTTCATTTGTCCATGAACTATACTCACATGATAATCTGGTCGTGGAAAACGTCTTTCAATAGATTCAAATCCATCCATTAAATTAGCATAATCTAAGGTTTCAGATTCATTAATTAAAGGATATACAATATACACTTGACGCCCTTTATTGACTTCAGCTTCAATAAAACCAAACACTCTTAAACGTGATTTTTCAAAATAATGTCTGGTGTCAATAGATTTTCTACCAGGAGGTAGTTCATCAATTACAGATACATCTAAATCACCATAAAAGGTTAAGGCTAGTGTACGTGGAATAGGGGTGGCGGTCATCACTAAGATGTGTGGTGGTAAATCATTCTTTTTCCATAACCTAGAACGCTGCGCCACACCAAACCTATGTTGTTCATCTATAATAGCAATACCTAAGTTTTTATATTTAACAGGATCTTCTAATAAATCATGTGTACCGATTAAAATATCAGTTTCGCCACTCATTAATTTCTCATGTAATACAACACGATCTTTCTTTTTAGTTGAGCCGGTTAGAATATCAACTTTAATATCCATTTTCTCAAGCATTTCACAGATAGAAATGTAATGTTGTCTCGCTAGAATTTCAGTAGGGGCCATGATACAGGCTTGGTATCCATTTCCGATTGCAAATAGCATAGTCATTAAAGCGACTAAGGTTTTACCAGAACCCACATCACCTTGTAGTAAGCGATTCATGTGTATACCGGTTTGCATGTCACGTCTAATCTCTTTAAGTACTCGTTTTTGAGCGCCAGTTAATTCAAAAGGGACATGGTTAGCATAAAAATCTGTGAATTGATCGCCAACTACACCAAAGGTATAGCCTTTAATCTTTTTTTGAGTAATTTGTTTTCTAACCAATAATTCTAATTGTAAAAAGAACAATTCTTCAAATTTTACTCTGACTTGAGCTTTTTTTGCATGGTCAAAGCTCTTTGGGGAATGAATGGCTATTAACGATTCGTTTTTCCCCATGAGTCTTAAATCACTAACAATCCAATCAGGTAAGTTTTCGTCTAATTTATTGTGAATTAAGGGTAATAAACCTTTAATCGCTTTTTCAATTCCTTTGGTATGTAGAAAATGTCTGGTTAAGGTTTCTGTACTATGATAAACAGATTGTATTCCACTTTCTATAGCTTGTTGAGGTACGATTTGTTCCAATTCAGGATGAGAAATATTCCATTTCATCCCAAACTGTTTGGCTTTACCGTACAATTTGTAGGTGACGCCTGTTTTTAAACTCTTTTTAATCCAACTTGCGCCTTTGAACCATATTAATTCAACTACACCAGAATCGTCTCTAAAAACAGCCTGTAACCGTTTTCCTCTTCCAACACCAACTTCCTTAATACTGTAAATAGCACCTTTAATTGAACATACCCTTCAATACCTGGTATGTCAATTACTTTATGAAACTGAGTTCGATCCACATATCTAAAGGGAAAGTAATGTAATAAATCGCGATACGTTTTTACATTAATTTCCTTTTTTAGAGCCACAGCCTTTTTAGGGCCAATGCCTTTTAAATATTCTATAGGAGTGTCTATGATTACGGACATTTATTCTTTACAAATAATAATTTGTTTGATTTTAAAATAGTAAGTATTATGCTTTTAAGGTTGTCAGATTGAGTGTTCTATTTCTTTTTTTTAAATTAAATGTATCGAAATTAACCTACTTTTTTAACTAAATCTACTAATCTATTAGAGTAACCAGCTTCATTGTCATACCAAGCGACAACCTTTATCATTTTACCAATAATAGACGTTAAGGCTACATCAAATGTAGAAGAATAGGGACTTCCAATAATATCAGAAGAAACTATAGGGTCTTCCATATAATATAAAATACCGTTTAATTCGTTTTCAGACGCGTCCTTGAATGCCTTGTTTACTTCATCAATTGTAATTTCATGATCCATTATAAATGTCATATCCGTTAAAGAACCATCTGGAACAGGTACACGAATACCGCATCCTCCCATATGGTTTTCTAATTCAGGAAATATTTTAGTAATTGCTTTTGCAGCACCTGTTGTTGTGGGCACTATAGATTCAGCAGCTGCTCTTGCACGCCTTAAATCAGAGTGAGGCGCATCATGTAATTTTTGATCAGATGTATAAGAATGAATAGTTGTAATATAGCAACTGTCAATTTTGCCTAACTTTTTCATTACATGTACTAATGGTGCAGCTGAATTAGTAGTACAAGATGCGTTTGAAATGATAGTTTCAGATCCATCTAAAATATCTTCATTTATACCCATTACTATAGACTTTATATCATCTGATTGTGGGGGTGCACTTAAAATTACCTTTTTAGCGCCTGCTTTTAAATGTTTTGACGCTAATTCATTTGTTCTAAAAATACCTGTCGATTCAATGACAATATCAATATTTAAAGGTTTCCAAGGTAAATCTTCAGGATCACTAATAGTTGTCATTATGATTGCATGTCCGTCAATATTCATTCCTTCTACAGTAGAAGATATTTCACCTTGATAGGTTCTATGAACTGAGTCGTATTTAAACAAATGTGCTAAGGTTTTATTATCTGCTAAATCATTAATAGCTATAATATTAATGTTGTCATTTTTTAAAGCCATTCTAGTAAAATATCTTCCAATCCTACCAAAGCCATTTATTGCTACATTTATTGCCATTTGTTTTTTATTATAAAGGTAAATATTTCTATTTTAAAAATATACGAATTAATTAAATGTTTTAACAAAAAAAAGCACATTTAATAGTATTAAAATGTGCCAATATTGTTGAAATTTGTCATTGATTAATCAAATAGTTTAAAATAACCATGACAACTTGGTGCTGTGTTTTGGTTTGAGTGATAATGCTCATGGTAAGCTTCAGCTTTCCAAAAGGTAGTTGCTTTAGTGACTTCAGTAGCTATATTTAATCCATTTTTAGTTTCTAAAATTGAAATTAATTCTTCAGCTGTTTCTTTTTGATGTTCAGTGGTGAAAAATATACCACTTCTGTATTGAGTTCCTAAGTCATCTCCCTGCCCATTAACTTGTTCAGGGTTATGTGTCTCAAAAAACAACTTGCACATGGTTTTAAAATCAGTTTTTGTAGTGTCATAAGTTACTTTTACTGCTTCAGCATGACCAGTAGTACCTGTACAAACTTCATCATAAGTTACATGTTCAACGTGACCGCCAATATATCCTACTTGAGTTGAAATTACACCTTCTGCCTGTTCAAAAAAGTACTCCGTTCCCCAAAAACAACCAGAGGCAAAAACAATAGCATCAATAGTTGAATTCTCTGCTATTTCTTTTGATGTTTCAAATTTCATTGAAATTGAATTGACACAATGTCTAACGTTAGTTGTTGTAAATTCTTCTCCTCTAAAAACATGTCCTAAATGTCCTTTACAATTATCACAAACTATTTCGGTTCTAGACCCGTCTGCATCTGGGATTTCTTGAACAGAACGGTCAATCATGTCATCAAAAGCAGGCCAACCGCATCCAGATTCAAATTTTGAATCAGATTTATACAAATGAGCATCACATCTTCTACACATATATACACCATTTTCATGATTGTTTACGAATTCACCAATGTAAGGACGTTCAGTACCTTTGTCAACTATGACTCTAGTTTCCTCATCTGTTAATTTATTCCAAGTCGTATTGGGTATTTTTGAGTTCATTTTATTCTTTGTGTTGAGCGCAGTATTGTTTTTTAAAAACATGCAAATGTATAACTAATAAAAACAAATTTATATAAGAGTTGTAAATATTTCATAATCTATTTAATATGTTAAAATTAAACTATAATATGATGGGATCAATAGTGAAATTTGGTAATGAATATTAACGTCAGTTAGGCGACTAATTATACATAGGTTATGATTTTTTAGAGTAGCTTTGAAATATGGATATTGAAAAACGATTACTTGATTTAACAGTAGCTTTACAAATTGAAAAGCAAGCAGGAATTGATGATTTTATTAACCTGAATACACATAAAACGATTCAAGATAGAGTTGAATTAGGTAAAACAATTTATCCATTAAATTATATCACTTTAAAATTTTCTAATTTTGGAGATACTATTTTGGAGTTTTCTATCCATGAAAATCAATCGTCAAGTCAATTTTCGAACGGAAGTGCCGTAGAGTTGTTTAATTCAGATGGAGAATCTGCTAAAGGAATAATACATTACTCAAAACTAGATAAGTTATTAGTACATACGAATTCAGAAAACTCTGAAAAAATTGACGAGTGGGTAGGTAAAGGAAAAATAGGAGTCAACTTATTACCCGATTCTAAAACCTATGATTTGTTTTTGGATAATTTAAAATCAATTAAAGATTCTGATTTTCCATTTCAAATTAAACAGATTTATAATAGGGAGAGGTCGTTGATTGATGTGAAGTCGAATTATGGTAATTCAAAATTAAATGAATCTCAGGTTAATGCTGTACAACAAGTTCTTGAGTTTGAAAATAAAGTAGCCATTATTCACGGACCTCCGGGGACGGGAAAGACGACTACATTGGTAGAAGCGATAAATGAATTAGCACGTCAAGGGAAAAAAGTACTGGTATGTGCACCAACTAATGCCGCAGTAGATAACATCAGTCAGAAGTTAATTGATAATAGTTTAAAAGTATGTCGATTAGGAAATCCAGTTAAGGTAGATTCATCTATTCAGAATTTCACTTTAGATTATTTAGCAAAAAATGATTCGTCTTTTAAATTGGTTGAAAGGCTTAAAAAGTCATCTGAACTGATTAGAAAAAAGGCATTCAAATTCAAACGGAATTTCGGGAAAGAAGAGTTTCAAGAAAGTAAACAGCTGAAATACGAATTAAAGTCAATTAGGAAAGATATTCGTAAAATTCAAAAAGACATTTATAACACCATTTTAGAGAATGCTGAGGTAGTAACAGGAACATTTGTTGGTGTATTGTCAAAAGAACTATCTAAAATTGAATTCGATTATGTAATCGTAGATGAAGCAGGTCAAGCGATTGAGCCAGCTATTTGGTCTGTAAGTAAGTTAGCTAATAAATTGGTGTTAGCTGGAGATGAATTCCAGTTGCCTCCTTTTGTTCAAAGCAAAGAAGCAACAAAGCTTGGGTTGCATAAATCGTTGTTAGAAACAGCCTCATCTTGTCAGTTTCCAACTGACTTATCGAATGTTCAATACCGTATGAACATACAAATTATGCAATTTTCTAATAATTATTTTTATGAAAATAAATTAACTGCGGATTCTAAAGTTGAAAATTGGGTGATACAAAATGAAATACATGCAGCAATTGAATTTATTGATACTGCGGGTTGTGATTATATGGAAAATAGTGGGTATACTTCTTTTGGCTTAAGTAATGAGGGTGAAATTCAGGTTGTTAGTAAAAGAAGGAAAGAGTTAGATTTAGTAAATAATTCATTCGGAATAATTTCACCGTATAGACAGCAAGTGAAAAGAATGCAGTCAAAGTTTACAGATATGAGCCATCACATTAATACAATTGATAGTTTTCAAGGTCAAGAAAGAGATGTTATAATATTAAGCTTAGTAAGAAGTAATTCAGAGAGTGTGATTGGTTTCTTAAAAGATTATAGACGAATGAATGTAGCCATGACTCGAGCTAGAAAGAAATTAATAATTATTGGTGACTCTCTACCATTGGAAATGATAAATACTATGCTCAACTTTTAGACTATATTGAAAGTAAAGGAACGTATAGGTCAGCTTGGGAATATTTTGAGTAAAGTAGAGGTAGAGTTCGAATTCGTTAAAAATAGTTAACAAAACCTTCAAAATCATTGTTTGTTTTAACTTTGAAATGTAAAAAAATAATTCATTATTAATAATAGACTAAAAATAGTAATAGCGTTAATGTCTGTAGCCTTAGTCGGCTTAGTGTTACTTCAATCGTATTGGATTAGGAATGTGCATGAACTGCACAATGAACAATTTAAGAAAGAAGTAAATATTGCAGTAGAAACTGCTATTGTTGACATAGAAAACTTTGAAAAAAATATTATTTTTTCAACAGTTAATGGGAGTGGGCTATCAAATCGAATTGGTAATAATCAATTTTCATTTGGTAATATTTTAGGAAGTAATCAATCCATTTCAATTAAAGATACCACTATAAACTCTAATAATACAAATTTAGATTATTTGGTATTATCAGGAGTAACAACAGATAGTTTAACTGGAACTACTGCTGAACACAGGGTGGTAACCCAAAATTTGAATCAATTTTCAGACTTAGCACTTGAAAAATCAACATTTAATCCAAAA
>Ga0105355_10005420_pt1 | contig 10777 bp, 8 predicted proteins | sample GOMGulsemesocosm_2_FD_83508 | JGI IMG/M metagenome (GOLD analysis project Ga0105355, IMG submission 83508) | Methane-oxidizing microbial communities from mesocosms in the Gulf of Mexico - GOM9C Gulf of Mexico | ecosystem: Environmental > Aquatic > Marine > Cold seeps | place: Gulf of Mexico...
AATTTTTCAAAGGTAGCGTTAAAGCAAAAAAGAGAATTGCTTGCTCATCAAGCCTTGCAAGAACAGCTTATGTCAGAACTTGAACTGCTGCACTTAAAATGTCAGCGGAAGAAAAATTGGTTAAAAAAGGCATTGTCTCTGAATTAGCCTTTAAGCGTTCGAAACTTGATCATCGACAGTTATCACGTCGTATTATCATTGAAAAAACAAGATTAGCTCAACTACAAGAAGTTCATCAGCAAGAGTTAACGATTGAGCAAGATTCAATTGAGCAACGAAAAGAAAATATGGCTGTTATCACCGAACAGTTTAACCGATTAACAGTAAGAGCTGGTATTGATGGCGTAGTACAAAACCTAACAGTTGAGCTAGGGCAAAGTGTTGCACTGGGTGAGCAGGTAGCCTTGGTTGGTAGCGTTGATAGTCTATTTGCCATGTTAAACGTTTCGCAATCGGATATTGAATTAATCACCATAAACCAACTTGTTCAAATAGACACACGTGGCGGAACTGTTACCGGAAAAATTCAACGTATTAACCCTTTAATTAAACAAGGTATGATCTCTATTGAAGTCGCTATTACAGGAAAGCTTCCTAGTAATGCTCGACCAGATCTTAATGTTGATGGTGTCATTTCTGTCGGCACACTGAGCCAAGTTATGTACATTAAAAAGCCAATCAATGCCAGCGCAGGCATGAAAACACAGTTATTTAGAGTCGATAAAACACAAGAGCAAGCTCAACAAGTTTCTATCAGTTACGGTCAGGAAAGTGGTGAATATATTCAAATACTTAACGGCGCTTTAGAAAATGAAACTTATATTTTATCTGATATGTCTCGTTGGGAAAACAGCGCTGAAATTTCCATCACTTACTAATAAATCGACAAGCAACCAATAAGCAATTTGTTGAAAATCATATATAATTTAAGGATCCCTTATGACATTTAAAAATGTAACACCAATGACAGAAAGCAAAGTCGACGGTTTAAATAAAGCAATTGTTGAAATGAAAGGTTTAACTAAAGTCTTTTCAACAAAAGATATCGAAACACATGCTTTACGCGGTGTTAATTTAACGATTTTTAATCAAGACTACATTTCTATTTCAGGGCCTTCAGGTTGCGGAAAATCAACCTTATTATCATTGTTGGGTTTACTTGATAGCCCAACATCTGGCCAATACATGATTGACGGTCAAGATGTCAGTAATTTAACCATTAATCACCGAGCCGAAATTCGCAATCAACATATAGGTTTTGTTTTTCAGGCATTTAATTTAATTGATGAGCTAAGCGTTTTTGACAATGTTGCGTTGCCTTTGAAGTATCGAGAGCCTGCAATGTCTGAAGCTGATATAAAAACAGAAGTATTAACCAGCCTAGAAAAAGTCGATATGTCGCACCGTTGTGATCATAGACCCAATCAGCTTTCTGGTGGTCAGCAACAGCGTATTGCTATTGCGCGAGGCCTTGTTGGTAAACCCACTATTTTATTAGTAGATGAGCCAACAGGTAACTTAGACTCTAAAAATGGCGATGCGGTAATGGCGATGTTGGCAAAATTAAATAGCGAAGGCATGACCATTTGTATGGTGACCCATGATCCAAGATACGCGGACATGGCAACACGTAAATTGCACCTTCTAGATGGCCTCATTGCTGATGAATACGTTATGGGTGACAGCAATACAGACGAACATGCTTCTGCAGAATTTATAGCGCAGGAGGCGAAATGATCCGTTTTCTTCGAAACTTAAAATTTGAACTTACCTTAGCCAAAAATGCTTTGTTAAGTGTGCCGGGGTTTTCAGCCACGGTTATTGCGACACTTTCAGTCACTTTAGGTGCGCTGATTTGTATTTTTAGTTTAAATCACTTATTACTGGTTAAGTCATTGCCTTATCCAAATGCTGAACAACTGGTTGTGGTACAACAATCTTATGCAGATGCTGAAGGCAATGGTTTTAGTGGTTCTCAATCAGCACCGGGTATGTTGTTATGGTATAAAAACCAGCAAGTATTCGACAAGTTTTCTTTAGTCTTTGATCACAAACAATTGCTTGCCGATCATCCCGAACAGCCTAATGCGTTAATTAATTTTGTGATGCCAGATTACTTTTCATTATTGACCCCAAAAATGCATTTAGGGCGCGTGATCAATGAAAGTGAGGGGTTAGATAGTCATCAAGCTGTTGTCGTTTTAAGCTATAAAACATGGCAAAAATGGTATCAAAGCGACGTCAATGTTATTGGCCGAAAAATAATGATCGGCCATGTCAGCTATAAAGTTATTGGTGTGACGGGGGAAGAATTTATTGCTCCCGCTAACCGATATAATGAAGCACCAGATTTTTGGTTGCCTTGGGATTACCAAGGTTTAGATATTGATAATTGGGGCGTAATGACCAGAGCCTTGAACAGTATAGGCACGTTGAAAAAAGGAATATCAAGTTTACAAGCAAGCGCTCAACTAGGCGTTATGATCAATGAGAAATTTATTGCTAGTGCAAACGCAGAAAATGGTGATACCGCTGGTGCTAAAATTATCTCTTTAAAAGAGGCGGTTGTTGGCGACAGTTCAAGAGTGGCTTTGTTGTTGTTAACTGGGGTTGTTGGTTTACTACTTATTGCCGTTACTAATGTCACTAATTTATTTCTTTCAAGGGCGGCACAAAAGCAGAGAATTATGGCTATTCAAGCGGCATTAGGTGCAAAACCTAATCACTTATTTATCGCCATGTTTGCCGAAAGTCTCATTTTATCGGTTATCGCTGGCGCATTAGGTCTACTCATTGCTGGCTGGGGGTTCGTTTTATTAGAAGAGCTGGCGGCCAAACAATTGCCTAGAATTTCTGAACTAGGCATAGATAAGGTTGCATTATTTTTTACTGGTTTTATCGTAATACTACTGGCGGCAACGTTTGCTAAATTATCAAGCAGAGTGGTGAATTATAATACCTTGCAGGCACAGCTACAAAGCAGTGGTAAAGGTAGCGGCTTACAGGTTTCAAAGCGAGTTAGAAACTTTCTTATTGCTATGCAAGTTGCCTTAGCGACATTATTATTAGCCGTTGCATCGGTAGTTATTGAGCAAGCACTAGAAACCGTATTACATCCACTTGGTTTTAACGACGAGGACGTTTATTACTTGCGAGTCGATAGGCCTAAAGGTGCAAGTTATTCACCTGAAAGTTTGGTGGAAATGAATTTATTAACCTTAAGTATTAAAGCTGAACTTGAAAACTTACCGCAAGTAAAAAAAGTGTCAAGAAGTATAAAGCCCGTGATCTATAAAGGTTCTAACTCTATGAGCTTAGAAAATAGAAATGGTAAAAGAATCGGTAGTTTTGCTTTTAATATGGTTGATCATAATTATTTCGATATTCTTGAGTTACCGCTTGTACAGGGCAAAACTTTCGCCGAGCAAAAAGATCCTCGATATAATATTAATGAAATTATCTTGAGTGAGTCCTTAGCGCATGAACTTGCACCCAATGGGGACGCCATTGGAAAAATATTTCAAATACAAGCAACTCAGCCATTGAAAGTTATCGGTATTGCTAAAGATTATTATCGTCCAGGTATGGCAGGAGATTATGGCTATCAACGTTACTATATGCCTTACGCTGCATTTGAAGATTTCGGTTTTGATATAAAGCTAACCCAAGGAGCACAATTATCGAGAGAGGTAATATTACCGTTATTGTTAAAACTTAATTCAAAATTGAGAATAAGAACGGTCATAAGCCATACACAGCAGCATGCAGATCTTATCTATAAGCATAAATTAACTGCGGGATTAACCGTAGTGCTTGCAGTGTTATCGTTATTATTGGCTGCTGCAGGTATTTATGGCGTACTTAACTACAGCACCCAAATGCGTCGTTACGAGTTGGGCATTCATTTATCTTTGGGGGCAAAAACGCATAGCGTTAGAAATATGGTAATGAAAGAGAGTTTGTTGCCAGTGCTTTTAGGGATGCTGATAAGTGCGGTTTTGTCGATGTCTATTTTTCTTGTTATTAGACAAGAGGTTAGCTTTGTTATTAACATTAATATATTGGGTATGTTAAGTGTGGTGCCGATAATGTTAGCAGTGGCTTATGTTGCTTGTTATATTCCGATACAAGCTGCGATAACGCAAGATCCGATAAAAGCATTGCGTAACGAGTAGTATAAACACGTGAATAGTGCCAGCTTGGTTATATAGACTAGAGCATGCTGGTCTTTCGCCAGAGAGTAATCTGAAAGACCAACAGGCCCTGATTAAAAGGTAAAAAAATGAGTTTAACTGTATTAGTAATCGATGATATTGCTGACGTACGTTTGAGTGCCAATTTTCTTTTAAGTAATCAAGGTTATGAGGTAATTGAAGCGGACTCAGTTATAAAGGCATTAGAATTGATAAGGCAGGAAAATGTAGATCTTATTTTACTTGATATGAATTACTCGTCAGACACAACTTCAGGTCAAGAGGGCATCGATTTTTTAGCTAAACTTATGAAGTTAGATATTAGCATTCCCATTGTTGCTATGACAGGTTGGTCGAGTATTGATCTAGCGGTAAAGGCTATGCAACTAGGGGCCAGTGACTTTATCGAAAAGCCTTGGGATAACCAAAGGTTATTGCAAATTGTTAAACAGCAAATTCAAGTAACTAACTTAAAGAAGCAAAATCGACGCTTACGGCAATATCAGCAAAGTGAAGATAGTCAATCCAACGAGAATTTTGTTTGGCAATCTAAAGCTATGTCCAAATTGATGGTTGAAATTCAGCGCATCGCTAAAACCGATGCCACCCTATTATTAACGGGTGAAAATGGTACCGGAAAATCTAGTATCGCTTCATATATTCATCAGCTTTCTTCACGCCAACAACAGAGTTTGGTGACTGTTAATATGGGGGCAATTCCAGAGTCACTTTTTGAAAGCGAATTATTTGGTCATAAAAAAGGTGCTTTTACCGATGCGAAAGAAAACCGAATTGGTCGTTTCGAAATGGCGAATGAAGGTACGCTTTTTCTAGATGAAATTGCCAATATTCCGTTAGCACAACAAGCCAAATTACTTAGAGTATTGGAGTCGAACGAATACGAAATGGTGGGTTCGAGCATTACAGAACACGCTAATGTACGTCTAATTAGCGCATCAAATGCAAATTTCGATAAATTAATTAGCAATGAAAAATTTAGAGAAGATCTTTTTTACAGGCTAAATACCATAGAAATTCATATTCCGGCACTACGAGAACGTACAGAGGATATATTGCCATTAGCAAATCATTTTGTTGAAAAACATGCCTTACGTTACGGAAAACAGAGCTTAATGCTGGCGGATGATGTCGCTGAAAAGCTCATTGCGTATCGCTGGCCTGGTAATATTAGGGAGCTTAGTCATGTTATGGAGCGGGCTGTTCTATTTACCGATGATAAGTTAATTTCAGCACAATCTATTATCCTTAAAAAACCAACAAGCCAAGTCGGCAGTGAAAATATTCCTTTAATGACCATTGAGCAAGCTGAGCAGCAGTTATTGATACTAGCCTTACAAAGAACCAATGGCTTAACCGCTGATGCAGCCGACTTATTAGGTATCAGTAAATCAGCTATATATCGCCGAATGGAAAAATATGACATCAAAAACTAAACCTGCAAAGCCCAAGCTGAAGATAAAAAAAACTCGGGCGTTAGAGGTTCAATTAAAACTTGCCTTAACAACCATTTGGTTAGTTTTATTTGGTATGCTCTTGTGGATAATGTCGTTATTGTCTCTAACTATATTGTTGCAAAATACAGTATTAACTGTGATTTTTGTTCCGTTAGCTTTTTTGTTTCGATATTTTTATCAAAAAGTAATAACGCCATTTTATAGTCTAACTAATTTAGTGGAAGCGGTACGCCTCGAAGATTACAGTTTACGTATAAAAGACCATTATCAAGCGGGAATTTTACATACTCTGTCACAAGAGGTTTCTGCATTAGCTAATGATTTACAGCAGCGCAAGCAAGCTTATGATCAGCACACCTTACTTATTTATCATCTTATCGAACAACTAGAAACACCTATTGCTATTTTTAACAATCAATTGCAACTAAGCCATGCGAATGATGCTTTTTCTCAATATATAGAGCAGCCATGGCAGTCGAAAAGACTAACGTTAAGTAAAAAATTAGGGCTGATTTTTAAAAATGGTTGGCATTTTAAGCAGCCGCAAGAAAGAGAACGCTGGCAAATAAAAACAAGTAAATTCGTTGAGCATGAACAAACCTATCATTTAGTGATATTAACTAACGTTGAAGCCTTGTTAAGGGGTAACCAACAAAAGTCTTGGCAACAAATCATTCGTGTTTGGGGTCATGAAATTCGTAATTCGTTAACGCCTATAAAGTCATTGGCGCAGACGTTGTTAAGTATCGAGTCGACAGGTTCGAAATCGAAACAAGTACTACAAGTCATTATTGATCGAAGCATATCTTTGCAAGAATTTGTCAATCGTTATGATGATATTAATAAAAGCATAGTGGTAAATAAGTCTTCTTTTGATACTTCTACGTATGTAGAAACACTCATCGCGCTGTTTCCTGACAATGGTATTGTCGTGAACAATAATGTAAGACAAATTGTAGGTGACGTCGTTTTATTGAAACAAGTATTAATAAATTTACTCAAAAATGCGATTGAGGCAAGTAATGAAAATAGTAAGGCATACATAACTTTGACACTTTCACTACAGATAAAACGCAATCAAAAGTGTGTCGTTATTGAAGTGACAGATAATGGTCACGGCATAGCTAATATGGACAATATATTCGTGCCTTTTTATACCACTAAAGAGCAAGGGCAAGGTATTGGCTTAGCGTTAAGTCAAAATATTATAGAACAACACGGAGGGCGTTTAACTTTGTTAAACAATAAGAATAAACAAGGGGTAACAGCTAGAGTTATTTTGCCTCAATAAGAACATCAAACAAGACATTAATGAACATTCGAATTAAATCAACTTTATAAGGAAAAAGTTTAAATGAAAATATTGGTATCAATATTACTCTGGACAATTTTAGCTTTGTTATCCATCAATTCTGCTGCATTAGTTGCAAAAGAATTCAACGCTAATGCATTCGCACAAAATTACTTTAGTGCATGGGCAGCAAGTCAATCGCCACAAGCAACAAAAAAAGATATTGAGCACTACCTTTCTTTTCTAGTCGATGATATTGGTCATCAACACCTGCCATATGATACTGATGACACTCGCAATACTAATAATAAAGAAAGTATGCGTAAAGGCATGGGGCACTACCTTGGAGTACATACCAATTATAAAGGCACGCTGCTTGACGTTACCTTAGGCCATGATGTCGTTGTTATAAGATATGATACTGAAGCAACAGGTGTTCATCCTCAAACCAAAGAAGTGATGGTACTAAAATATCAAACTTTAGAAGTGCTTGAAATTGAAAATAGTAAAGTATCTGTCATTCGAAAATACAGCGAATAGTTCAAACACAGATAAGGTGATTGTCAAAAAAGTACACCATCAAATCAGTTCATAAAAAAGAGCATATCAATGAGTAAAATATTTATAAACCTTCCGCTAATCGTTATTTTTTTATATTGCGGATTAATACAAGCATTAGAGGTTACTAGCCTAGCCCCAATTGAATCACTGAAAGTAAAATCTAAATATTTCAAAGAACCAGTTGAATATAATGTTACCTTACCTCAAAGTTATTCTGAAAAAAAATACCAAGAAAAAAAATACTTTATACTTTTCGATTTACACCCCCGTAGTCAACCATACCTAAGTGGAATACATGATTGGTTGAGTCATAATGGCGAATGGCCTTGGTTTGAAACCATTGTTATTACACCATCAAAATACAATCCAGAATTTGCTGAATTATTTGAGTTGATGGTAAAAGAGCCTGAAAATCAAACCATGCTGGACTATTTTGAACAAGATTTATTTCCAAGTATTGCTCAAAAGTATCGGACCAATGGCTTCAAAATTTACAGTGGCTTTATGAGTAATGGAGCGATTGGTTTATATAGTTTGCTTAATCGGCCAGCATTGTTTAATGCATATATTATTACTAGCCCGACACTTGCTGAAAACTTTATTGATATAAATTCAGATGCAGAAGTTAAGTTAAGCAACTTAAATAAAGTCGATAATAAATTAAGGTTTTTATATCTTTCAACGGGGAATCATCAATATGAAAAAGCTAGCTTGCCGTCATTTAATTTATTTGAACAAGCATTAAAGAAATTCGGCCCACAGACTTTAGATTGGCAAGTTAATATCAACAATGAAAATAACTACATGTCGCGGCCTGTCGTCTCTGTAATCAATGCTATTGAAGCGCTTTTTGATGACATTCATACGGATCTGAAGCCTGATTCACAAACGTCGCAAAAAGGGGTGGAAGCAATCATTGAGCATTATAAAGTGTTATCTGAAAACAAATATGGTTTTGCTGTTTCTGCTGAGGGCTCTCTAAAAATGCTAGCTCAATCTTACATAGATAATAACCCACAAAAAGCTTTAACTATTTACCGTAAAATCGCAGAACTTTATTCTGAATCAGCTTATGCTATTTCAGCATTAGCAACGGCATATGCCAAAACCGGAGATTTAGAACAAGCTGTTTCTTATCAAATTCAAGCTGTTGAAAAATCGAAATCTATGATTGAGTGGCATCAAAATAAACATAAAAGAATATTGAAAGACTTTCAACAGAAGCTAAAAGAACAAAATAACTAAGGGTATTGGAATGATGTTTAACACAGTAAAATTACTAAGCATTACTTTTCTTTTTATCGCGCCATGTCAAGCATTTACAAAGATTGAACCGTCCAATATCTCTTGGCCACAAAGAAACTGGATAGTTTCAACTCCTGAAAAAGAAGGTATTGCTAAAGAGGCCATTGCAACGATTACTAAAGGCATTATTAGCGGTGACTATGGCTCGATAGATCATTTTTTGATTATTAGACATGGTCGCCTTATTGCGGATCTTAAATATAAAGTTGATTATGATGAGGCTTATCGTCAAGCCAACAAAGGAAAAGCAATAAACAATGAAATAGATAAAGCTTCAAAGGCAAAAACTATTCCCGAACAATATAATTACAACGATACATTATGGCATCCTTTTTTTAAGGGCAGCAAGTTGCACACATTGCAGTCAGTCACCAAAAGTATTACCTCTGCTGCTTTTGGTATTGCTGTAGATCAGGGATTTATAAAATCACTAGACCAACCTATATATCCTTATTTTAAGAACTATCAATACGACAAAACAGATCCAAGAAAAGCGCAAATCACCATCGAGGATGTATTAACAATGCGTACAGGTATTGATTGGTATACAGAGGGGGGTTATGAAAACGACAAACACAGCACGATTATTATGGAAAATTCCAATAACTGGCTACAGTATATATTAGACAGGCCTATGGATAGAAAGCCAGGGACAAATTATGAATATAATGATGGTGCTAGTGTTTTATTGGGTAAAATACTACGACAAGCAACGGGCACTAGGGCTGATATATGGGCAGAGAAAAACCTATTTGCACCGATAGGTATTAAAAATTTCAAATGGAAAATAACCCCACAGGGTGAAGCAGATACCGAAGGCGGGCTTTACCTGTCGACTTACGATCTTGCTCGTATCGGCTATTTATTTTTACGAAAGGGTCAATGGCAAGGTAAACAAATAATTTCTGAGCAATGGATCGAAAAATCAATAACGCCCTTGGTTAAAGATATTGTGCCAGATAATAACAAAGCAAATCCAGGTTATGGCTACCAGTGGTATATCTCTCAGAAAAGTGGTTCCTTGATATATTTGGCTGCAGGATATGGTGGCCAATATATTATTGTCGCTCCAGAGTCAGATGTTCTTGTAGTCGTGAACGGTTGGAGTCTCTATAAAAAGAGTAAAAAGTCATTTTTAAAAGCGGTAAGTAGTATTATTGCTTCGATTGAAAATAAATAAATGTGGATTGTTGCTGACATTTAGCTTACTTCGTATTTAGCGCTTTTTTCAATGGCGTTAAATACGAATCAAAATGTCGCCATTGTTCGGTAGCACTTTTATAAATAGGCTGGCGTACTTGCTCTGAACTTGGTGTCTTAATATTGCGTTTGGTTTTATGAAAATCAAGACAGGATTGTTCAAACGCTAGTCCACAAAAATCAAGTATTCTGCGCACTTGTTTTTCTAAATCATCAACAACATCTTCATGGTTTACGGTTAAAACAAAATTCGGCAATACAGCATCCCAATGTGCCATAAGCTTGAGATATGCCAGATAATAACGACCAATATCTTCAAGGCTGTAACTAAACTCTTGCCCTTCGGCAAATAGCTGCTTAAAGCCACTAAAACAGCAAGCCATAGGTGCTCGTCTTGCATCTATAATTTTAGCATTGGGCAGTATTAATCTTATTAATCCAATATGGAAAAAATTATTAGGCATTTTATCAATAAACAATGGTGCTGACTCTCTATAAGCACGAGTTTCATCAATAAATTGTTGACCAAAGCGCTTAAAATAATCTTGGTTAATTGTGCTTAAGTTTTTAGGATATTGTCTCTCATTATCATCAGCGTTTTGACTCGGATTTCTACCTTGTAATCGAGAAGCTAAACCTAAAATATTGTGTAGTTCCATCGTGCCATCGACTTGGCTATGTGAGGCGAGTATTTGTTCGAGTAAGGTAGACCCTGCGCGCGGCAAACCAACAATAAATATAGGATCTGGTGA
>Ga0105355_10005425_pt1 | contig 10768 bp, 9 predicted proteins | sample GOMGulsemesocosm_2_FD_83508 | JGI IMG/M metagenome (GOLD analysis project Ga0105355, IMG submission 83508) | Methane-oxidizing microbial communities from mesocosms in the Gulf of Mexico - GOM9C Gulf of Mexico | ecosystem: Environmental > Aquatic > Marine > Cold seeps | place: Gulf of Mexico...
TCAGGGTTTGACATGGTGCTCTACTTAGTACAACAAAGTACAAAAAAATACGCGATAAAGGCGATGGATAAAAACAGGGCTAATTATCTTAAACCTGACTAATTTAATCAAGTATTATTCGTTACGATAACAGAAAGACTACTGACCTATGTGCCAAGGTAAGTTTTTATCCTTTCTAGCGTACTTTTGCCAGCGAGATTTAGTCATAACCGCCGAGACCAAAATATTTTCAGGGCTGAAACTCTCAGGTAAGGTAAATTCACCATTAATAATCTGAAAATATTGAAAACTAAATGCAAGATCTTTTTTGCTCTGCTTAGAAACTTGCGCCAACTTAAGTTTAATTTCTTTAGCGCCATCAATGCCTTCAAACACTAAATCAATATAGCCTTTACTATAGCGTCGCTTTAATTGTTGTTGTACTAACGTTACTTGAAAGTGATATTGGTGAGGGATTTTACCTGCCGTTATTTTAACATTTTCTATCAATAAACCTGCTGCTTCTTTTTCTGGTGCCATTATTTTTTCATAGAAGGCTAGCTGTTTTTTCACCTCAAACTGTTGCTCAGCTTCAGTTTTAAGTAAGATTTGAGCTTCTTTATTGGCTAGTTGCTCAACGGCTAATTCAACTTCTAAAGTATGAATTTGCGCTATACTTTCTTCTTGCTGCTGATAAAGTTGCTCTAACCTAAGCTTTTGCTGATCAAGCGTGGTCACTTGAAAGTGATGATAATAATTTCCTAAACGATAGCCTGTAAAAAGACAAAGACCAATTATCGTTAGTAAAAACAAAGCTGATTTAAAGGCACCTAAGCGTTCAATAACAACACCTAGATTTATTTTTGCTAACCATTTCATTTGTAAAGTATTATAATCCTGTGATGAGAACAACAATTGCAGCAATAAGAAAACACTTAGCTTTGCCAAAAACGTCTTGGCAAATATGCTTGCTTGCCATTATTGGTGGCTGCGCTTCTGCCCTACTGGTGGTTCTATTTACCCTCACTATTGAAGAAATTCAACAGTTTTACCTAATAAAGCGCGATAACTATAACAGTTTAGATGAAGTAAGTCGTTTTGATTTACCTATAATAGGCTCGATTATTATTCTGCTAATTGCCTGGCTCACAGGTTATAAATATTTACGAACAGGCATTCCCTTTGTTCTACACCGATTAAAAATCGCTCACGGTGTTATTCCTCTTAAAAATACTCTCAATCAATTCTGGGGTAGCGCGGTTGCATTAGCTTCTGGTTTTTCAGTTGGTCGTGAAGGTCCTGCTGTTCACCTTGGTGCTGCATGTAGTAGTTATCTAGGTAGTTTATTAAAACTACCTTATAACAGTATACGAACACTATGTGCTTGCGGCATAGCTGCAGGTATAGCAGCAACGTTTAATACCCCAATAGCCGCTGTGATATTTGTAATGGAAGTCATCATGCGTGAGTATAAGGTGCATATCTTTGTGCCGGTAATGTTAGCATCAATTGTTGGCTCTTTAATTACCCGTAGTGTTTTTGGCACCAGTCATAACTTTCAATTTTTTCACACTATAGCCCTTGAGCAACATCATTATTTCTCCTTAGTTTTACTTGCTATTTTTCTCGGTGTACTGGCAGCTGCCTTTAATAAATATCTAGTATTAATAATTAAACATAGTGTCAAATATCATATAGTTCCACGTCTAATGGTGGCTGCACTTATTACTGGGGTATTAGGCTACTTAGTGCCTAGTGCTATGGGTACGGGCACAAGCGCTATAGATATTTCTCTAACGAGTAATTTGCACATAGGTTTATTATTTAGCTTACTTGTAGCAAAGCTCCTTATGACCATGTTTGCCTTAGGCTTAGGTATTCCTGGCGGTATTGTTGGACCAACACTTAGCATAGGCGCTATAGCTGGAGCCTGTGCAGGCGCACTAGCTGTTCAATTATTACCAGGAGAACACTTAGGTAGTGACTTTATTTTAATGGGCATGGCTGGCTTTATGGCTGCCAGTTTAAATGCTCCATTAGCCGCCCTTCTTGCTGTGGTAGAACTATCCAGCCAACTTGAGTTAGTTCTACCCGCTATGATAGTAATCACTATAGCCAGCATAGTCTCTAGACAGCTCTGTAAGAATGAATCTATCTTTACCATGCAATTAGACGCGCAAAACTTGCTTTATCGCAAACCTCCTATTGAAGAATCATTGCAAAATATCGGTGTGCTAGCAGTAATGAAAGATAATCTCTCAATTTTAGAGCAGGCAAGTACTCGCTCAATCACTGGCGAGCTTCTTAATAGCCATGACTCACAATTAGTCATTAATAGAGAGCCAGCAAGCCAAGCTAATAATAAAAGCAGCTATTATTGGGCGCAATTTGATGCGGATATTGCTGATGATATCGGTGAGGATATAGAGCACAACTTAACTAAAAAACTAATACTTCACAAGCTGATCCCACTGAGTCACCAGGCAACATTGGCAGAAGCTTATCTAGCATTAGTAGAACAGCGATGTGGCGCAGTGTACATTTATCAAGATAATATTGAACAATGCATTGGGCTAGTCACTTTTGAACAACTTAGAATTTATCTAGTAGAAGGAAAACTTATTTAATGAACGCATTCTTAATCGATAACATCCTCTGGCTAAAAGCCTTCCATGTTATTTTTATGGTGGCTTGGTTTGCCGGTATATTTTATTTACCTCGTTTATTTGTCAATCATGCAGAAACAGACTCTGCTGATGTAGCTCAACAGCTAAAAGGCATGGAAAAGCGCTTACTGTATTTTGTTACCCCATTTGCCATTTTCACACTTATCTTAGGCTTAGCAATGATTCATGCTTATGGACATGACTGGTTTATCGCTGCTAAATGGTTGCATATCAAAATAACCCTAGTGTTAGTACTCTTTGTTTATCATGGCTATTGCTTCAAATTAGTTAAAACTTTTAAAGAAGATAAAAATACCCGCTCAGGAAGGTTCTATAGAGTATTTAATGAAATACCTGTACTGGTATTATTCGCCGTTATCATTTTAGCTTACGTTAAACCTATGTAATTATTTTCCCGCGTTGTTATTTAAGGTTAAGGTCACCCATGCTGTATTTATATTTAGGTTATGTTGTCACACAGTTTTATTCAATTATTGATGTTTTTTCAAAGAATAATGTTGCTGCTAGTGCAATTTTTTTCTCATTAGTTGTCTTTGTTATTTGGTCGTTTATTCCTGTTCTTGGTTATCCTATTGCAAGAGCCGTAGGTGCAAAGGGTAATGCCAGTAAAGCTACCCTACTTGTTGCTGGTGTTGCTATTGCACTGACTGAGAATGGTTTGACTTATTTTAATTTATTAAGCGATAAACAATATAATATAGGCACCGCCATAGTATTTTCATTGTTTTTCTTCTTTGCTTATCTACCATTAACTAAGCCCAAACCAACTCAAATTTAATCAAAGTATTTGCTAATAAGTACAAAACTTCATTTTTTGATCATTGCAGTTATACTCAAGATAACTTGTTCATTCGTTAATACAATATTAACTACTGATTGAAGGGTCATTAAATGAAGTCTATTTTTTTCACTTTCATCACAGCGGCAACACTAATGCTGGCAGCAAATGCAGCCAGCCAATCTGCTTTGTCCATTACACAACCTAAGATTGTTGGTGGGGAACTTGCCACCCAAGGCGAATTTCCTTGGATGTCAGCATTGGTTTATACCTATAATGAAGTTACTACCTCTCTAGAGGTTGCCAATATTTCATACAATAGCACCTCATTTTCAAATGGTCCTGCAGGTCAAGCCAGCGCCTCCATGGTCGATTGTGGCATTGGTGACAATCAATGTAACTTAGCTACTGGTAAAATATGCCTAATTGCCCGTGGTGACGTGGACTTTTCTGTTAAAGCTAATAATTGCCAAACAGGCGGCGGTATCGGTGCAATAATTTTCAATAATATTCCTGGCGATATCAGCGGAACTTTAGGTAATAGTTTTACTGGTACTATTCCTGTAGTAGCCATTAGCCAAAGCGATGGTGCCATTTTATTAGGTAAACTTGATGAGGTTGCCACAATAAATGTTGCTGATCATCAAAGCCTTGTACAAAGCGCAAGCTGTGGTGCTAGTTTTATCGGGGAAAAATGGCTAATTACTGCCTCGCACTGTGTTGATGATGCCAATATTGAACTTTTAAAAGTAAATATTGGTGAGTATGATTTAAGTGATGGTGCCAGCAATGCCAAGGCTATTAAACAAATTTACATGCACCCTGAATATCACAAAGGTGCTGATTTTAATAATGATATTGCCTTAATTGAATTAGTTGAAGTTATTAACCATTCTGCGGTTACACTACTTGATTTAGATACCAGTAGGCAGCTTGCACTCGCCAACAGTCCTGCAACCGTAATTGGCTGGGGTAACATAAATGCTTATGGTCCAAATGAAGAGTCTCCAGCAAATAGCCAACCCGACCAATTACGTCAGGTTGAACTTTCCTTATTAAGCAATGAACAGTGCAAAGATAAGTTAGTACAAGCATATGGCGATTTAAATAATATTACTTATTTACCTGAACAAGTGGGTATTACTGATAGCATGATATGTGCCGAATACTTAGCGGGGGAAAAAGGTTCATGCCAAGGTGATAGTGGCGGCCCATTAGTAGTTAATACCAACCAAGGCTGGCAGCAAATAGGTATAGTAAGCTATGGCGTTGGTTGTGCCGACGCAGCCTTTCCTGATGTCTATGCGCGAGTTGGAAAATTTACTAGTTGGATAAATAATATCACTAAAGGCATCGCGATTGAGTCAAGTTATAACTTTGCCATTACCCCACAATATACAACACAAACAAAACAGCTAAATATAACGAATAACAGCGACTTTACCGCTAATTTAACATTTGCACTGACAGGCGATATAAATAACAGTGTTTTTAGTCTAGTTACTGACGAGTGCACAAGTTTAGCTGCAAAACAAAGCTGTCAGATCACAGTAAATTTTGATGCCAAAATATCAGGAATGCATGACGCGGTCATTACCATTAATAGTAATGACACCAATTTACCAACAAGCCAAGCTTTTATCAGCGCTCAAGCAATTGCAGCCAATAGCGCAATCAATACCCAATTATCAAACGGCTCTAGCAAATTACTTTGGTTTAGTGGCGGTGATAAATCTTGGTCACTGGATAATACTGAAGCAGCAATTGTTAGTGGGGATATTGGTGATGACCAACAAAGTTCTGTAATGCTAACATTTACCGGCGCGGGAAGTTTATCTTTTGACTGGTCAGTCTCCTCAGAAGAGAATACTGGTGATACTGAATCACCTTATGATGCCTTGTATCTAATCATTGATGGTAAGCAAGTCGACTTTATCTCTGGAGAAATCGATTATGTCAACGTCACTAAGGAATTTACAGAAGGAGAACACCAAGTAGTTTGGCTTTACCAAAAAGATGCAGCGACTAGCGCCAAAGAAGATAAAGGCTATCTAAAAAATGTTAATTTCACCGCCAAAGTAGACAGCAATACGGCACCTTCGACACCTTCGACACCTTCGACACCTTCGACAGCAGTTTCAGCCGAGACCAGCAGTAAATCAAGTAGCGGCAGCAGCTCTTATTACTTGCTAATTTTGCTTAGCTTTATGGGCATTATCCGCCGACGCTAATCCTTATTTATTTCAAGTTAAGAAAAGACAGAATCTTCTGTCTTTTCTTGTTTCATTTTTCAACTACGCTGTATTGATTAATACCCATAGGGCATTCGCAAAGTAGCCATTTTATGCTATATTCTTGGCAAATTTTCTCCCTTTCAATGTAACAGATCAAGATGATGAAATTCCAAGGCAACCATATTCTATCGGTATCACAATTCGACCGTGAAGCTATCGCAAAAATTTTACAAGTTTCAGCACAAATGGCACCCTATGCATCAAGACAAAAACGTTGTCATGTTCTTGATGGCGCTATCTTAAGTAATTTATTTTTTGAACCTAGTACTCGTACCCGTGTAAGTTTTGGTACTGCCTTTAATTTATTGGGTGGTTTTGTTCGTGAAACCGTTGGCCAAGAAAATTCATCTCTTAGTAAAGGTGAGTCTCTGTTTGATACCGCCCAAGTGATCAGTGGCTATTCTGATGTTATTGCCATGCGTCATCCGCAAATGCACTCTGTTGAACAATTTGCCAAAGGCAGCACAGTGCCGGTAATTAATGGCGGCGACGGTGCCAATGAACACCCAACTCAAGCCTTACTTGATTTATTTACCATTCAGTCAGAAATGATGCATTTCAATAAAGGTTTGGATGATTTAAATATTGTTTTAATGGGCGATTTAAAACATGGCCGCACAGTACATTCATTATCAAAATTATTGAGTCTTTATGACAATGTAAAAGTGACTATGGTGGCACCAAAAGCATTGCAAATGCCAGATAGCGTTATCTCAACGCTAAGTGATGCTGGCCATGAAGTTATTCAAACTGAAACCATGGCAGGTAATTTAACCTCAGATGTTATTTATCAAACCCGAATTCAACAAGAGCGTTTCGCCAGTAAAGATGAAGCTGAACTGTACCGTGGCCACTTCAGTTTAAACAAAAGTGTTTACCAGAAGTACTGTCAAGAAAACACAGTAATTATGCACCCACTACCGCGTGATTCTCGTCCTGAAGCTAATGAACTTGATACTGACTTAAATGACCTAGATAATCTCGCAATATTTAGACAAGCGCAAAATGGTGTTTTAGTGCGAATGGCACTTTTCGCTTTAACTTTAGGTGTTGAAGATCAATTAACTCATTATGAAAAACCAGTAAACTGGTTTACAAATAAAAACGCCTAGTGGAAAAATCCACTTTAAGTAACGACTTTTAGAAGAAACAATTATGAATAAATCAGAACAGTTATTTGAACAAGCTCAAAAAATAATCCCTGGTGGCGTAAACTCTCCAGTTCGTGCTTTTAATGGCGTTGGCGGCAGTCCTTGCTTTATAAAACGAGCTGAAGGTGCATACATATTTGATGCAGATGATAAAGCTTACATTGATTATGTTGGCTCTTGGGGGCCTATGATCTTAGGTCATAACCACCCAGTAATTTTAGATGCCGTAATCAACACGGCTAAAAATGGTCTAAGCTTTGGTGCGCCAACTGAATTAGAAATCACCATGGCTGAAAAAGTACGTGAACTTGTTCCTTCAATGGAATGTTTACGTATGGTTAGCTCTGGTACCGAAGCTACCATGAGTGCTATTCGTTTAGCGCGTGGCTTTACTGGTCGCGATAAAATCTTAAAGTTTGAAGGTTGTTACCACGGTCATGCTGACTCATTATTAGTAAAAGCAGGCTCAGGCGCATTAACTATGGGTGTACCAAATTCTCCAGGTATTCCTGAAGATTTTGCTAAACATACCCTAACCGTTAGCTATAACAACATCGATGAAGTTAAAGAAATCTTTGCTAAATATGCTGATGAAATTGCTTGTATCATTGTTGAGCCAGTGGCTGGTAACATGAACTGTATCCCTCCTGTAGCCGGTTTCCTTGAAGGTTTACGTGAAGTTTGTGATCAATATTCTAGCGTATTAATCTTTGATGAAGTCATGACAGGCTTTCGTGTTGCATTAGGTGGCGCTCAGGCTCATTACAACATCAAACCTGACCTAACGACTTTAGGTAAAGTAATTGGTGGCGGTATGCCAGTTGGCGCCTTTGGTGGCAAACAAGAGATTATGGATTATATCGCTCCTGTTGGTCCGGTATACCAAGCTGGTACTCTGTCAGGTAACCCTATTGCTATGGCAGCAGGTTTAGCGTCATTAACTGAATTAGCTCAAGGTGATAAACATCAGCAATTAAGTGCCGCTACTGAGAAGTTAGCAATGGGTCTTAAAGCTGCAGCAGAGCGTAACGGTATAAGCTTAAGTATTAACTATGTTGGTGCAATGTTTGGCTTCTTCTTTACCGAAGACAAAAACACCATCACTACCTATGAGCAAGCAACTCAATGTGATGGTGAAATGTTCAAACGCTTCTTCCACATGATGTTAGATGAAGGTGTTTATTTAGCGCCTTCAGCTTATGAGACTGGTTTCTTATCAACAGCTCACAGTGATGAGATTATTGAAAAAACCTTAGTTGCAGCGGATAAATGTTTCGCTCAACTAAAGTAAAAAGTTATTAGCTAAAAACAAAAAGGCTGTTAGTAGTGATACTAACAGCCTTTTTATTACTATTTTCTAACGTTAGTTTTTCTAGCTTAGTTATCCTATGCCACAATATTTAACTCACCCTGCAGCCAATCTAAACCTTCTTGCCATCCTAAATTCAAACCGTTAAAAACACGTAAATTCCAACCATCAACCTCACGCATAGACACCATTTTTTCAACTGACTGCTTACCTTTATTATCATAAGTAATCACAGCTATAGCTATTAAGTTTTCATGGGAAGCCATATTTAATTTAGCCTCAAATGAAAAATCATACTGATTAACCTTATTAACTAATAAGGCAAAATTTTCAGGAAATTTCTCTGTTAAAAAATCATTATACTCTTCTGACATTTCTAATGATATTTCAACACCTTGTTCAACAATAACTTCGGCAACATTCTCGCTTAAGATATTAACTTTAGCAAAACTGAGATTATGACTCATAGTAGCTTCCTTTTTACTTACACTCTTGGATCTGATAACAATAATTGTACTTTAGAACAATTATTGTACGCCTAACTTTCAAAGATAACAAACAAGCGTTTGAATTATAGGTCCTTATTTGTCAATTTTATAAGAACTTGTCAAATAACTGTACCGTTACCATCTCTCCAGCTTGCACCTTACCTTGCTCACTTGGCAGCACGATAAAGCAATTAGCTCTAGCTAAGCTAGATAAAATACCAGAGCCTTGTGAACCTGTTGACGCAACGACATTTTCGCCTTGCTCGTTAATCGATAAAATACCGCGTTGAAAATCCATACGCCCTGGCGATTTACGTAATTCATCCACACATTTAACACTTAAGTGAGTTCGCTTTAAAGGCTCTGCATTTTGCATTTTAGTTAAGGCAACAAGTGCTAACTGGTGAAAAGTAACTAACGCAGAGACGGGGTTACCCGGCAAGCCAAAAAATACACTATTCGCTAATTTACCAAAGGCAAATGGCTTGCCTGGCTTCATCGCTATTTTCCAAAAACCAATTTCACCTAAATCATCTAACACCGTTTTAGTATAATCGGCATCACCGACAGAAACACCACCTGAAGAAATAACCGCATCTGCTTGCTCATCAGCACTAACAAAAGCCGCTTTTATCGCCTCAAAATCATCTTCTATAATGCCAAAGTCAATGACATCAACATGCAACGTTTTAAGCATTGCAGATAAAACAAAGCTATTAGACTCATAGATATCACCAACGCGTAGCGCTTGACCTGGTAATTTAAGTTCATCTCCAGTAGCAATTAAAGCAACCTTTAACTTACGGTATACTTTTACTTCTGCAACACCTAAAGAAGCTAAAACACCAATGTCTACCGCTGTTATTCTATGGCCTTGCTGCAGAACTTGTTGGTTCAGCTGTATATCTTCACCTGCTTTTCGTACGTGGGAGCCAAAACTTTTCTCTTGTAAAAAAGTGATTTGTTCACCATCAACACTAACGTTCTCTTGCATTTCTACCGAATCACAACAATCCGGCATTTTTGCCCCTGTCATAATGCGAATACATTCTCCCGCTTTACACTCACCTTGAAAAGGAGCACCCGCCATAGAGCGACCAACAAGTGTCAGGGTTTTATTAGCCGTTAAACTTTCAATGGTAAAGGCATAACCATCCATTGCAGAATTATCATGAGGCGGTACATTTAGTGGGCTAGCAATACCTTGTGCTAAGACATAATGCAGTGCTTGTTCTATAGGTAAAGTTAGTGTCTCAGTGATAGGTGACACTTGCGCTAACATATTAGTTAGGGCTTGCTCAAAAGGTAAAAGTCCTGGAGCAGAACAACAATCAGACATAGAAAACTCGCTTAATTATTTTTAATTACTTCAATTCGATAAATTTCACGCTAAACCAAGGGACTTTGCAAGGTACTTCTGAAAAAAAATGCCCAAATCAAATTAACTAGCGTTCGTAGCGCTAGTATCGCTTATATACCCACAAATTTAATAGTGATATAACCACAACTTTATTGATTTTGATCAATAATAAGGCTGGCTAAAAAAATTATCATCTCGCCCATAGAGTAGAGTATACCCTCTTCCCTGAGCTTGCATCATGAAGTAGAGCGGGTATATACTCATTACTGTATTAAAATATTATTTATAACACCGAGCTATTACAGCTAATATCACCTTATATTTAGGTTAGAAGATAACCAACTCTAAAGGTAATAATGTTGTCATATGCCGTAACTAACTCCATGACTATTTGGAAGTTTAGTTGCCAGGGTTAACAAGGAAACGCGTTAGCCTCCCTACATTTGGAAAGGTGACATGTTAACAGACAACTTTGGCCGCAGGTTTTCATACCTGCGTCTTTCTATTACTGACGTTTGCAATTTTAGTTGCAATTACTGCTTACCCGACGGTTATCAGTGTGATCAGCCACGTGATTTTTTATCACTATCTGAAATCAAACGTTTAACCAAAGCTTTTGCAGAGCTAGGTACAGAGAAGATCCGCATCACTGGCGGTGAACCTGCGCTACGTAAAGACCTACCTGAAATAATTCGAATTTGTAAAGAAACTCAGGGAATTAA
>Ga0105355_10005427_pt1 | contig 10767 bp, 11 predicted proteins | sample GOMGulsemesocosm_2_FD_83508 | JGI IMG/M metagenome (GOLD analysis project Ga0105355, IMG submission 83508) | Methane-oxidizing microbial communities from mesocosms in the Gulf of Mexico - GOM9C Gulf of Mexico | ecosystem: Environmental > Aquatic > Marine > Cold seeps | place: Gulf of Mexico...
CTATATTCCTGCCAAATTTTTCCACGGGCAATTTATATTATGATGACCTTTCAAGGTAGCCATATCCTCTCTGTTTCACAATTTGACCGTGAAGCTATTGTAAGAATTTTAGATATTTCAGCGCAAATGGCTCCTTATGCTGCGCGCCAAAAGCGTTGTCATGTGCTTGATGGCGCTATTTTAAGTAATTTATTCTTCGAGCCGAGTACCCGTACCCGCGTTAGCTTTGGCACTGCCTTTAACTTACTCGGTGGTTTTGTTCGTGAAACTGTTGGCCAAGAAAACTCGTCCTTAAGTAAAGGTGAATCGTTATTTGATACCGCACAAGTGATCAGTGGTTACAGTGATATTATCGCGATGCGTCACCCGAAAATGCACTCGGTTGAAGAGTTTGCTACCGGAAGTTCTGTGCCGGTAATTAATGGCGGCGATGGCGCCAATGAGCATCCAACCCAAGCCTTATTAGATTTATTTACCATTCAATCGGAAATGATGCATTATCAAAAAGGGCTCGATAATCTTGATATCGTGTTAATGGGTGATTTAAAACATGGTCGCACCGTGCATTCGTTATCTAAACTATTAAGCTTATATAATAATGTAAAAATTACTATGGTTTCGCCTAAAGCGTTGCAAATGCCAGACAGTGTTATTTCAACCTTAGAGAATGCAGGTCATCAAGTTATTGTTACCGACACCATGGCAGGTAACTTATCTTGCGATGTGATTTATCAAACCCGTATTCAACAAGAACGCTTTGCCAGTAGAGACGAAGCAGAACTTTATCGTGGTCACTTCAGTTTAAATAAAGACGTTTATCAGCAGTATTGCCGAAAAAACACCGTCATTATGCATCCGTTACCACGTGACTCAAGACCGGAAGCTAACGAGCTAGATGTTGATTTAAATGACTTAGACAGCTTAGCCATTTTCAGACAAGCACAAAATGGTGTACTCGTAAGAATGGCATTATTTGCTTTAACTTTAGGTGTTGAAGATCAATTAAGTCAATACGAAAAAGCAGTAAACTGGCATACCAATAAGGGATAATCCCCTTTAAAAGAACCAATAAATTTACCTTTTCATTGAGTACTACTTGCCCTATAACCGGTCAATCGTTATACCAATGAACAAAATAATGAGATTAGTGATGAACAAGTCAGCGCAATTATTTTCCCGAGCAAAAAAAATCATTCCCGGCGGCGTTAACTCACCAGTCCGTGCCTTTAATGGTGTTGGTGGAACTCCTTCATTTATTAAACGAGCTGAAGGCGCCTATATTTATGATGCTGACGATAACGCCTATATTGATTATGTCGGTTCATGGGGACCAATGATTTTAGGCCACAATCACCCTGCGATTTTAGATGCGGTGATTAATACGGCACAAAATGGCTTAAGTTTTGGTGCGCCGACCGAATTAGAAATAACCATGGCTGAAAAAGTACGTGAGTTAGTGCCATCAATGGAATCATTACGTATGGTTAGCTCTGGCACTGAAGCTACCATGAGCGCCATCCGTTTAGCACGTGGTTTTACTCGCCGCGATAAAATTATAAAGTTTGAAGGCTGTTACCATGGCCATGCTGATTCATTATTAGTAAAAGCCGGCTCTGGCGCACTCACCTTAGGGGTACCAAACTCGCCGGGTATTCCTGCTGATTTAGCGCAACATACCTTGACGGTTGATTTTAATGATCTTGAGCAGGTAAAAGAAATTTTTGCTAAATACCCAGATCAAATTGCCTGTATTATTGTTGAACCTGTGGCCGGAAATATGAACTGTATCCCTCCGGTGACCGGTTTCCTTGAAGGTTTACGAGCGGTGTGTGATCAATATAATGCAGTGCTTATATTTGATGAAGTCATGACCGGCTTCCGTGTTGCTTTAGGCGGCGCGCAAGCACATTACAATATCCAACCTGATCTAACTACCTTAGGTAAAGTGATTGGTGGTGGTATGCCGGTAGGCGCGTTTGGTGGTAAACAAGCAATCATGGATTACATTGCTCCTGTCGGCCCAGTTTATCAAGCAGGTACGCTTTCGGGTAACCCTATTGCGATGGCAGCGGGATTAGCGTCATTAACGGAATTAGCCCAAGGTGAAAAACACCAACAATTAAGCGACTCAACAGAGAAGTTAGCGATGGGATTAAAAGCAGCGGCAGAGCGAAATGGTGTTGATTTAAATATTAATTATGTTGGTGCAATGTTTGGTTTTTTCTTCACCAGTGACGAATCGCCAATTAGCTCTTTTAAGCAAGTGATGGCTTGTGATGGTGAAAAATTTAAGCGTTTCTTCCACTTAATGCTAGCAGAAGGCGTGTATTTAGCACCTTCAGCCTTTGAAACCGGCTTTTTATCAACCGCTCATAGTGATGAAATTATTGAAAAAACCTTAGAGGCAGCAGATAAGTGTTTTGCCCAGTTATAGCGAGAAAATAAGCTAGTTAAACAGGTAGTAGGTATTTTAACAAGAGCTGTTGCTATGCTATGGCAGCTCTAGTGCTAACCATTCCAAAGCTTGCTGCCAGCCTAAATTTAAACCTGAAAAATTTTTCACGTTTAAATTATCCATCACTCTTAGCTCAATAATTCTCTTGCTTTGCGTAACACCGTAATCATCGTAATTCACCACGGCAATCGCTTTTAATTTCTCATGCGTGCCCATAGTCAACTTAGCTTCATAGCTATACTCATAGCTATGAATTTTATGTACTAGAACACCAAACCAATCAACGAAATTGTCACTGAAAAACTGTTCGCACTCTTCGACCATTTCTAACGACATTTCGATATTTTTGTTAATGGTTATTTCAGCAATGTTGCCATTTATTATATTTATTTTGCCAAAGCTTAATTGATGTACCATAAAAATATCCTGTTTAAGTTATTATCAGCCTATTCCCTTTCCACTACTGGTCAAATAGTAACCACCAATAGACACATAATAAACACATTAACATAACATTAACAATATGGTTTTTCAGAGAAACTGGTCGAACAGTTGCACCTCAACCATGGCTCCAGCGCTAACCTTTCCTTGCGCGGCGGGTAAAATAATAAAACAATTGGCATTCGCTAAACTTGATAATATTCCCGAACCCTGAGATCCGGTTGATTTCACCACCGTTTCACCTTGTTGATTAACACTTAACAAGCCACGTTGAAAGTCCATTCGCCCAGGAAACTTCCTTAACTCGCTGATGCACTTAACCTTAAGCGTAGTACGTTTTAATGGACTCGCATTTTGCATTTTGGTTAACGCCACCATGGCCAACTGATGAAAAGTCACCAGAGCCGAGACAGGGTTGCCCGGCAAACCAAAGAAAACACTATTTTTCAAGCGACCAAAAGCGAACGGCTTACCCGGTTTCATCGCTATCTTCCAAAAATCAATTTGTCCTAAACCATCTAGCACCGTTTTGGTATAGTCAGCATCACCAACAGACACGCCACCTGATGAGATCACCGCATCAGCTTGAGTGTCAGCTTTAATAAAGGCGGATTTAATTGCCTCAAAATCATCAGCAATCACGCCAAAGTCGATCACCTCAATATGCATTTTATTTAACATTGCGCTTAAAACAAAACTGTTACTTTCGTATATATCCCCTTCATTTAGCGCTTGTCCCGGCAGCTTTAACTCATCGCCAGTAGCAATTACCGCCACTTTTAACTGGCGATAAACCTCGACGTCATTAACACCGAGTGACGCTAAAATACCAATATCGACCGCAGTTAATCGATGCCCTTCGCTAAACACTTGCTGTCCCTGTTTAATGTCTTCCCCCGCATTTCGCACATTGGCGCCAAGCAGCTTGTCGTTAACAAAGGTAATATTCTCGCCATTAACGTCGGTGTTTTCTTGCATTTCCACCGTGTCGCAATCATCAGGCATTTTCGCGCCGGTCATAATGCGAATGCACTCGCCCGCTTGGCACTTTCCTTGATACGGCGCGCCTGCCATTGAGCGACCGACTAAGATTAAGGTTTTACTTTCGCTAAAACTTGCTAGCGCAAACGCATAACCGTCCATTGCGGAGTTATCATGGTTAGGGACATTAAGTGGGCTATCAATAGCTTGCGCTAAGACATAATTACAGGCCTGAGTGATTGGCAACGTTTTAGTGTCGGTCACCGGAGAAATTTGTGCCAGCATTGTGGCTAACGCCGAATCGAAAGGTAATAAACCGGGGGCAGAACAAGAATCAGACATAGTAAACTCACTTAACAAATAGCACTGAACATACCCTAAGCGTTTGCATTGAGCATGAATATCGTTTTTTTATGGTCGTTATTATCGCTTAAATAAGGATAAAAGTAAGTGCTGGTGATTGTTTTAGCGGGCATTAGCTGGTTATTTTTTGATACAAATCGACATATGTTAAAGCAAAAAATCATTATAAAGCTGATGATGAAATGAGTTATACTCATTAGATATCTTGTGAGTTGGCTTTTGGCTAACAGCAAGGATTTTTTACACCGAGCTGTATTAGCTACCCCTTGTTTAAAGACATGCTAATACGAGCCGTAGCCATGTTGGCGCGCTGTTAACTATTCGTTTCGCATTATTATTTTATGATAATCCTTAACCAATATTATTGACGCCAACCGGCTGCCAGGGTTAACAAGGAAACGCGTTAGCCTCCCTACATTTGGAAAGGTGATATGTTAACTGACAATTTTGGCCGTAGGTTTTATTACCTACGCCTATCGATTACTGACGTGTGCAATTTTAAGTGCACCTACTGTTTACCTGACGGTTATCAGTGTGATCAGCCCCGTGATTTTTTATCACTCCCCGAAATTAAGCGCTTAGCCTCTGCATTTGCCGAGTTAGGTACTGAAAAAATTCGCATTACCGGTGGTGAACCGGCATTGCGTAAAGACCTACCCGATATTATCGCTGCTTGTAAGCAAACTCAAGGCATTAAAAAAGTCGCAATAACCAGTAATGGTTTTAAGCTGCCAGAGCATTTGCCTCAATGGCTCGATGCCGGTATTGACGCCATTAATATCAGTATTGATAGTTTAGATCCGCGTCAATTTCATGCGATTACCGGGCATGACAAACTCGATACCATCTTAAAAGGTATTGATATGGGCTTGGCTGACGGTCGAGCAAGTATTAAGGTCAATACCGTATTAATGCGTGAATACAGCGGTAAAAGCATTCAAAGTTATTTAGCTTGGTTAAAAGATACGCCAATCACCTTACGTTTTATCGAGCTAATGCAAACCGGTGAGAATGATGCCTTTTTCAATGCTCAACATGTACAAGGTTCACGTATTAAGCAAAACTTGATCTTAGATGGCTGGCTACCGGTTATTCAAGATAAAGCCGCAGGGCCGGCACAAGAGTTTTATCATCCTGATTATCAAGGTCGCATTGGCTTGATCATGCCCTACTCAAAAGATTTTTGTAACAGCTGTAACCGCTTACGGGTAAGTTCATCGGGTAAATTACATTTGTGCTTATTTGGTGATAGTGGTTTATCGTTACGTGAGCAATTACAAAGCGATGACGTAGCGCCATTACAAGCACAGATATTGTCCTTATTAGGTGATAAAAAAGCCACGCACTTTTTACATGACAAATTAACCGGTGCTACTAAAAATTTAGCTATGTTAGGTGGCTAAGATGATGAAAATGACAAAAATGGCTAATATGACAAAAATAACCAATAACCAAATTGATTGTTTAGGGGTAGTACTCGCCGGTGGTTTATCCTCACGTATGGGGCAAGATAAAGCTGAGTTAATGCGTGCTGAAGACTCTATGTTGAGCTTTTCTAAACAACTACTCCATGATGCTGGCCTTAGTAACGTGGTTGTTAGTGGCGATAATTACGACATTGTCGATACCGTTAAAAACTGTGGCCCTGTCGGCGGGATTGTTAGCGTTTTAGCTGCTTTCCCCCAAGTAAAATCATTATTGATTTTACCGGTTGACCTACCATTAATGACGGCCAGCGCATTACGTGATTTACGACTAAAAGGTCAGCTTAGCCACAAAGCAAGCTACTTTACTGATCACCATATCCCATTGTATTTACCGAATAATGCCTATTTGGCAATGTTTTTAGCTAAAATGGTTACTGGCCAAGAACTAGCCCCTTCAACTGCTGATGGGCAACATCAACGTTTTGCCAGTAAAGGTCCGTCGATGAAGCGTTTAATAACCAGTATTCCGCATCAGGGTATTATTGCTCAAGATAGTAATACGCTTTTTAACAGTAATACGCCCGCGCAATGGCAACAAGTAAAAAAACAATTACGCTTTTAGTACTTAATTTTTATAGCTTCATAGTTATGGAGCTAATTTAACTCATTTTTATCACTCTCAGTGTTAAAGGAACAACTATGTCAGCACATGGCGACAAAATATTTACCCCACTGAATATTGCTGTTTTAACGGTATCAGATACCCGAACTGAAGCTAACGATACCTCAGGGCAAGCACTGGTAGAACGTTTGCAAACTAATGGTCATAATTTAGCGGCTAAAGCGATTGTTATTGATGATATTTATCAATTACGCGCCCAAGTTTCAACGTGGATTGCCGACGACAGTATCAACGTGATTATTTCCACTGGCGGCACCGGTTTCACTGCCCGCGATAATACCCCAGAAGCGTTACTACCTTTATTCGATAAAAACATTGAAGGTTTTGGTGAAGTATTTCGTCATATCTCTTTGGGTGAAATTGGTACTTCCACCATTCAATCACGTGCTTTTGGTGGCATGGCCAATAAAACCGTTATCTTTTGTGTGCCGGGCTCTACCAATGCTTGTAAAACAGCATGGGATAAAGTGATTCAAGAACAATTAGATGCCAGCCATAGACCCTGTAATTTTGTCCCGCACATGAATATTAGCGCAGAACAATGTGAGAGCCGCAACTAATGAGCACGTCAAAAAATACCGTACCCAGCGAGCCGCAACTAAGTCACCTCAATCAGCAAGGTGAAGCGAATATGGTTGATGTCACTGAAAAAGCCATGACCTCGCGCACCGCCACCGCGCAAGGTGTGATAAAAATGAACCGCGCGACCTTTGAATTAATCACCACAGGTAAGCACAAAAAAGGCGATGTTTTTGCCGTGGCTCGCATTGCCGGTATTCAAGCCGCGAAAAAGTGCAGTGATTTAATTCCGTTATGTCACCCTTTAATGCTAAGTAAGGTGCAGGTTGATTTCACCCTTGATGATGAAAACTCCCAAGTATTGGTCACCAGTCTGTGCCGGTTAACCGGACAAACCGGGGTCGAAATGGAAGCGTTAACCGCTGTTTCTGTGGCTTGCTTAACGCTATTTGATATGTGTAAAGCCGCAGATCCTGCCATGGAAATTCATGGTATTAAAGTACTTACCAAAGCAGGCGGAAAATCAGGTCATTGGCACACGAGCTAATAACTGAGATCCGCTTTATCTTTACAATAGGCTAGAACTTAACGAGAACAGATTATGATCAAAGTTGTCTTTTTTGCTGCTTTACGTGAGCAATTAAATTGTAGTGAGTTATCCCTACCCAGTGAACACCTAACCACGGTTGCTCAGGTTAAGGCGGTATTGGCCGCAAAAAGTGAGCAATGGCAGCAATTATTTGCCAATGGCTCATTACTGGCGGCGGTCAATCATCAAATGGTCAATAATGATTTCGCCGTAAACGCCGGCGATGAAGTCGCTTTTTTCCCACCAGTAACCGGTGGCTAAGGACGATTAACAATGCCAATCACTGAACACCCAGAAATATCCATTCAAACCGCTGATTTTAGTTTAGCGGATGAAGTGGCCTTACTTGAGCAAGATAATGCAGTTGATGGCGCTGTGGTAACTTTTACTGGCCGAGTGCGTAATCAAAATGAAGGGAAAAGCGTTACTAGCTTAACCTTAGAGCATTATCCTGGCATGACCGAAAAGTCACTCGCGAGCATCATTAGTCAAGCAAAACAGCGTTGGCGTATTGGCCGTGTTAAAGTGATCCATCGCGTCGGCGAGCTTTTTATCGGCGATCAAATCGTCTTTGTTGGCGTTACCAGTAAACATCGAAAAGATGCTTATGCCGCCAATGAATTTATTATGGATTACCTTAAAATTAAGGCACCTTTTTGGAAAAAAGAAACCAGCGAAGCGGGTGAAAACTGGCTAGATGCCAAAGGCAGTGATGAAGACAAAGCAGCACAGTGGTAACACAGTGAGCAACGACCAGCGTGCTCATAAATCAATACTCTATTTACTGTTTACAGCAAAGCAGGCTTTAGCCTTGCTATTAGCCTTTCTCTTTACTTCTTTAGTAACCAATTCAACCGCCAGTGCTGCCGAGCGACCGTTACGTATTGCAGTTGCTGCTAATTTTACGCCTGCATTAAAAAAACTCTTAGTTAACTTTCATCAGCAAACGCAGATCAATACCCAAATCATTAGCGGCGCTACTGGTGCGTTATTTTTGCAAATAAAGCACGGCTCCCCTATCGATATTTTTATCGCCGCCGATAGCGTTAGACCTGCACAACTTGAGCGAGAACACCTCACCTTAGCAACGAGCAGAAAAAGCTATGCGTTTGGCCGTTTAGCATTACTGTCAATCGCTAAACAACCTCAACTCAATGATTTAGCAACCGTGCCGGTACGATTCGCCATCGCAAACCCAGCCACAGCCCCCTATGGCAAGGCCGCTAAACAAACCTTACAAACGCTGAAATTGTGGCCACAATATCAACCGGTGATTATTCAGGGCATTAATGTTAATCAAACCTTTGCGCAAATTCGTAGCCAAGCAGTGCCAAGCGGTTTAGTCGCCTATAGTCAGTTGGTGATGAATAAGCCAAACGGTCTAAACGGAATCATTATCCCCGAGCATTATCATCAACCAATTACACAACAATTAGTGATCATAAAAAATAGCCCCAATATTGCGCAGGCCCAACAATTAAGTGATTTTTTATTAGCGCCAGCAACACAGCAACTAATCAGTTCATTTGGCTACTCGGCAATAAAACAGACAGCAATCCATAAGGGTATAGAAAGTGGATCCTGATTTATTAGCACTATTAACCACAATGAAGCTAGCAGCCTTAACCACTGTGATCTTATTGATTATTGGCACGCCATTAGCGTGGTTGCTTGCGAATATGACCAGTAAGCGCAAAGTGATTTTTGAGGCGATTATCGCTCTCCCCTTAGTGCTGCCGCCAACAGTATTAGGTTTTTACTTACTGATTGCATTTTCACCGCAATATTTACCCGGTCAATTATGGCAACAAACTACCGGACAACAATTAGCGTTTAGCTTTTCAGCTATCGTGATTGGCTCGGTACTCTACTCAATGCCGTTTGTGGTACAACCATTACAAAAAGCCTTTGAACAATTAGATCATTCATTATTAGAAGCTGGCGCTATGCTCGGTGCAGGCCCATTTGACCGTTTTTTCACTCTAGTTTTACCATTAACAAAAGCCAGCTTTATTACCGCGGCTAGTTTAGGCTTTGCGCATACCGTCGGTGAATTTGGCGTGATCTTAATGATTGGCGGCAATATTCCAGGAGAAACCAGGGTACTTTCTATTGCACTTTTTGATCATGTCGAAGCGTTTGATTATGCCAAAGCACATCTGTTGGCAATCAGCTTATTAATTGGTTCGATGCTACTATTAGCGGCAATTTACCTGCTAAATATGCCCAAGCTTAACAGCGCTAAGCGGGGAGTAAAATGACTAGTATTAGCACCCTCACCGTTAATTTTAATTTAGCCTTTGATGACTTTACCTTATCCATTAATCAATCACTTGAGCTAAATGGCATTATTGGCATCTATGGCCACTCAGGCTCGGGCAAGTCGAGCCTACTGCGTACCATTGCCGGCTTTGAAACAAACATTAACGGTAGCGTTAGTTTAAACAATCGATGTTTAATAGACAGCAACGCAAAAACATTTATCAAGCCTGAGCAGCGTAATGTTGGTTTAGTATTTCAAGATGCGCGCTTATTTCCCCACTTAACGGTAGTGGAAAACCTACATTTTTCGGTAAAGCGTTGCGATAATCCGCAACTAGTATTTAATGAGATAATTGAATTAACCGCTTTATCGAGTATATTACACAAATCAATTAGCGAATTATCTGGTGGCCAAAAACAGCGGGTAGCATTAGCCAGAGCAATATTAGCGGAGCCGTCATTATTACTGTTAGACGAACCGTTAAGTGCGTTAGATACCGCGGCAAAAGCGAGTTTACTTGCAGTAATTTCACGGGTGCAGACTAAACTACAACTGCCGATGTTATATGTCAGTCATTCCCTTGAAGAGTTACAGCAAGTGTGTGATAACTTATTGGTATTATCGGCAGGAAAAGTGATTGGTTACAATAATATTCATCAGATGATCCACCAGTTAAATGTTCGCCAGCAAGATCAGTTAATTCATCAGCAAACCAGCTTATCCCTGCCGATTAAAACACCAAACAATGACCATGGTTTGGCAGCATTAGTGTTAACGACTGAGCATAGCATTTACCTCCCAGCGCTTGAAAATACGCCTTTAAGTACGAACACCAGTGGTATCGCCAATAACCAATTATTACGCTGCTATATATTGGCTAAAGACATCAGTATTAGTCTGGACGAGCCCAGTAATTCATCCATTGTTAATCAGCTGCTAGCGACCATCACCGCCATTAGCGAGCAAGGTAATAGCGTACTAATTACCGCAATGTGTGCTCAGCAAGTATTTTATAGCCGTATCAGCGCCTTTTCACAGCAAAAGTTA
>Ga0105355_10005433_pt1 | contig 10761 bp, 6 predicted proteins | sample GOMGulsemesocosm_2_FD_83508 | JGI IMG/M metagenome (GOLD analysis project Ga0105355, IMG submission 83508) | Methane-oxidizing microbial communities from mesocosms in the Gulf of Mexico - GOM9C Gulf of Mexico | ecosystem: Environmental > Aquatic > Marine > Cold seeps | place: Gulf of Mexico...
CTAACGAAAATACGCCGAAGCTACAAATAAAATGATATAGACGCGTTAATGCGCTGCTATCAGCCTGTTTATTTATAATAAAAGCAGTGATATATACACTCATAAACCCTAGCAGCGCAACGATACCATTGAGTAGTGACAGCTGCCCGATAGTCATGATCATTATTATACTCGTTAACCCTGTCAATATTTTAGTCTCTAACGTAAGCAATGCGTGTTTGATTTTATTGGCGAGGAAAAGGGCAATCAGTGGCGAAAGCCACATGATCATCAGGGCATTTTCATCGAAACGGCGTATCACCGAGCCAAGCCAACAAATAGGGAGCAATAGATAAAACAATATCCGTGCAGATTCGGCGAAACTTTTAAGGAGACTATTCGGCTGGTATTTTCGATAAAAGGCAGACCAAAGCCAGAGCTGGCCAAATATTGAAATCAGCGATAGTTTGGCAAATAAAGGCAAGTGGACGAAACGAAAGCTATCAACTTGCTCTACGCCTAGATATAAATAAAATGTCGGGACAAAAATAAGTACGGCAGCAACAACTTCTATTGCGGTGTGTTGACAGTATTTAGCTCTAAATAAAATAGCCAGCTGTAATAAAATAGCCAGCACGCCAGCCCAGTTGCCGATAAATATATTTGCCGACGAAATAACCAATATAGAGATCCAAATTACCTCCAGTAACTGCAATGCTGGCTTTACGTTATTTTGAGAGAACTTATTAAAAACATCATCAATGGTAATTAACCGTTGCCATAAGCCAATAATAGCGATAATGATTAACGATAAAAGCCAGCCATCAACTGAACTCAAGGCCGGTAACGGGAAATATATCGCTAGCGTAACCAATGAATAACCTAGTGCTGCTGCCGTTAATGCTTGCCCTTGATTGATGACTTGAGGAATATAATAACGTTTACCGATGGCTAACAGTAATAAGCCTTCTGCAGCCCAGGCAATCCCCCAGTACGCTTCACTGACAAGACCAATAATAGCAAGCACGCCCCAGAGTGCACTTAGTAATATAAAGACATGGGTGAAGCTTCTTTTTCGCCGGTAAAAAAAGGCCGCTGTCACTAAAGCGATTAGCGTGTTGAACGAAAATACCACGCTTAAAGCTGTTTCGAATAATCCTGAGGCTTGGAATAAAATTAATATGGAGGCACTGACTACCGTTATTAACAATAGTAATAACGAGCGATTTTCTGTCTTTTTATTCAAGGGATTATTTAACCCTTTAACTAAGCCCTTGAATAATGAAAGCGCGGTATAAGCGAAAAATAATTGATAGAACAGGCTGATACTCCATACTGAAACTGAAATATCGTCTATCGCTATGATCCATTCTAGTGCGATTAAGGTAAATGCTAAACTTAAATGCGCTAACCATTGGCCTAAATATCGATAGGCGAGCACTAAACTACTACCAACAATAAAGGCTAATGAGAGTAGATAATATAAAGGAGATGCACTAATCATATTGGAGATTAGTGGCATAGTCGCAATACCGATAACGCCCAGTGCAGCAACAACTTTAGTGTCTAGCCATAAAGCCAAAGCATGAGAGAGAATAGCGATTGAAAAATACAATAGTAAAATGGCAACGCTAGGTAAAATCCCGTAAACAGTACCGCTAAAATATACACAACTATATGACAGTAAAATACCTAAAGAGACAATTGCGCTAGCAAACTCATCGAAGCGAGTTTTCATCTTTAAATAAACCCCAAGCCCGATGATAGAAAAAGCGAGTAAGCCCATTAACAGAGCTTTAGTACCAGCCCCGATCTGATCGATCAGTAATTGCATTAAATAGCCAAAACCTGCCAACGTTAATGCAATGCCGACAAATGTTAACAGTAAAATCCCAAGCATTCCTCGTTGTTGGTATGACTGATAAATGGTAACGGCCGGTGAAAACCAATTAAAGAGCAACAAGAAAAATTGAGTAACAAGAGTGCTAATCAATGATGAGCTGATTGTTGACGCTATACCCTGAGAAGGAGCTGAAGTTTCGTCTCTTTGAATAGATATACTCGCGGTAGAAGGTATAGCTGCTGAAGCTTGCTTTGGCGCAAGCTCAAACGTTTCATCTACACCGATGGTCGAAGCGATAGGTTGAAAGGGAGCTGAAGTTTCGTCTCTTTGAATAGATATACTCGCGGTAGAAGGTATAGCAGCTGAAGCTTGCTTTGGCGCAAGCTCAAACGTTTCATCTGCACTGATGGTCGAAGCGATAGGTTGAAAGGGAGCTGAAGTTTCGTCTCTTTGAATAGATATACTATCGGTAGAAGGTATAGCTGCTGATGTTTGCCCAGATGTAATTTCAGGGGCTTCATTGTTAAGGTTAGCCGTGAGGTTTTGTTCAGATTCGGCGTGTTGCAGTAGCTGATCAAGCTTCTTTTCTAGCACCGCTATTCGCGAGTCGTATTGGCCCTTAATGAGCACTAATTCTTTTTTTAACGCGGTGACTTGATCACTCATTATTACGTCCTGTAATGCTATTTTTGAACTAAACAAAACTGACTACACGATAGTGCTATAAATATTTGATTGCAATAACTAATGAAATTTATCCGGACAACCCTCCCAAGGTCAGACCAGCCTGAACAACAATGCTATATCTTCATCAATAGAGTTCAAGCGTTATGTCTAATCGTTTAAGTACACTGATAACAAAATTAATGGTGCGCCTAAAATGGTGCGCCCATGGTTATTAACCAAATTATTTTGCTCGCAGGTAAAACACGCTAACACTACCGCTATTCGAATTCTTTCAATTGAAACGCATCGTGTAGAAATTGAATTAGCCAACAAGAAAAAAGTTAGCCATCACATTGGTGGTATCCATGCCGTTGCTGCGGCGTTATTCGTTGAATCGGCGACAGCATTGCCATTGGTTTAAATTTACAAGCGTGTAAATTACCGTTATTAACATCGATGAAAATAGACTTTAATCGCCGAATGCAAGGAGCATTAACGGTGGTTGCGACGATTACCGACGAGCAAATAAACATACTACAAAGTCATGATAGGGGGCGATATGCTGATAAAAGTGATGGTAACTGAGGAGTCTACTGAAAGCCCGATTGAGTGCTTTATGGAATGGGCTTGGATCACCAAAAAAAGTAAGGAAGCTAAGTACTTGTGAAAGAGGTGCTTAATAAAGGATGCTTGTTCATACAAAACAACTTGGTATAAACTAGAGCAATAAAGGAATCATTTATACTGACAAGTTATGAGCCAAACCACCGGTGCTAATCAAGATGCACATCAGAACAAAATAGAGCAAGCAACTGAATTAGCGAAAGAACCTGCACTTTCTATTGCTGTTTTACGACCACTTCATCGTCAATTTACTCTGAAGCTATTTGTGGCCGCATTAACGGTCGCTTTGGCATTCGCACTCTCTCTGGTGTTTTTTTTACAGTATAACGAAAAAGCACAAACGCTTATTCAAATGCAGTTATTACCACTAGAGCAACAAGTAAAGCAATTAGAAAGCTTGCAACGCGCTAACGTTATTGTTGACGACTTATTACGGGGTAACAGTGAACAAAATTGGTTGAAACTTCATGGTGAGCTGATTGCTGTTAATCGAGAGCTACTGAGAGTAGAGTCCCCGAATCGAACTATTTTTCAACAATGGTTAAATCAAAATAAAGCGGCTGAAAAGACTGTTGATAGAGCAGAGCAAAATAAATCGAGAAACCAACAATTAAAACAAAGCGGTATTATTCAACTGCAATTGATGCTGTTTTCAATTACCACCATAAATGATAAGCAAAAGGCACAGGAAAAATCGTTATACCAACAGCTGCAAGCAGGCAATAGTGACGGTACCGTTACGGTTGAAAGCGCTAATGATTATGTGAAAGCGGTCAAGCAGCTACATCATGTTAATCAAGTTAAAGGTCTCACCAGTGAATTATTAACTGGCTTTGAAGGGTTAACCTTTAGTACTTCCCAGGCCGATTTTGATCTACTTCGTTTAGCCGTTGAACAGTTATTTTCCCAAGTAAAATTACTTGATGATACCGAAACCGCGGTCGCCGAATTTATTAAACAAGTAGATTCGTTTAAAAGTATTGCTGAAACCGATCATCAAGCGTTAGCGAAATGGCAAGGCTATTTAAGGTTGTCCCAAAGCTATAGCCTTGATTTAGTTCCACAGCAGCAACAAATAACCGCTTTATTATCAACGCCGAGAATCGATTTTTCAAACGATACCGTCGGCGTTATTGGCCAATTTTTGGCAAATTATCAAATAGATCTCAATGATGATCAAATAGGGTTGATTCTGGTCGGCACCATTACTGTGTTATTAACACTTTTTTGCGTCTTACTATGGCGCGTACATCGACAACTTAAAAAAGCGGGACAACAAACCTTAAAGGTAGTTGAGCAAGCTATATTAGGTCAGCATGGAGATAAAATTGCAGCGAATAGTGTTGAAACGCAACTCATTATCGAGCAAATTCTACAGATTGAAACACCATTACATAGTGAAGATGATTATCAAGTTTTACAAAAAAAATGTGCCGTAAACGAAGACCTAATTGAAAAACAAAATGTGGCGCTGTTGAAATTAGCAGAAAGCTCAAATGTTCAACAATTAGAAAAAGCTGAACAAGTCACTGAACATTTCACCCACGAACTGCAAAGTTATGATTATCTAAAAGAGAAAATGTTACCTTTATTAGCCCCTAAAGGCGTTTTGAGTAATAGTGACAAGGGTGAAGAATCGTTAGAGGTTAATCATTCGGCAATGTTATTGAGCGATGTTTATGAGCGCTTAGAGCAATTTAAATTAGCTAGCTATATGCAATTAAACGATGCGGTATTGTCATTAAATGATGGTAATCTACTCGAGCAATTACACGCGATATTATTGAATAAACAAGCGATGCAATTGGCGAAAAACAATCAATTTTATTTCAGTTACGATGAACAAGTTATTGCTGAGGTGAACCTAGATGTGCAGCTATTCCAGCATTTAGGTAGCTTACTTATTGATTTATCGTTAGCGCAGAGCCATAACGCGTACTGTCATTTACACTTGTCTTTACAAGATAAAAACGCGGGTCAACAGAATATCCATTTTACCCTTAAGGTTAGTGATAAAACTCTCACAGATGTGCCCAGTACTATTAGCCAGCTTACCCACATTCACGAAAGTATTGAGCAGAATTCTCCGCTTATTCCCGTGTTTGAGGTGATTTTTTCAAAGTTACATGGAGAAAATTTTACAGCTCATCATACCGATGAAGGCTATCAGCTAAGCTTTGATATGCCGTTTGCCATTGCGACCAAAGTTAACATTCAAAGAGCGGTGAGCGAACAAGAAGCACAAAATAATACGCCATTATCCGATACCGTGTTTTTACTGGTATCGGATAATAAAATATTAGCCACTGTACTGCAAAAGTATGTGCTGAGCTGCACCAAAAAATTTGAACATATTTCCCGTCTTGACAGTGTTAGTCAGCGTTTAGCCCCGAAACAATTAACTCGGCAACAAGTTGATATGATAGTAATAGATGGGAAAATCGCATCTACGGCATTGGTTTCTATAGAGCGACATATTGCTGATTTGCCTAAGTCGATGCAACCTAAGCTTATGGTTTTACAATCTAGTGAACTGAGTTATCAACAATTTGGCTGTTACTCGCAAGCAGAGCAACCGCTGTGTAAAGGGGAGCTTTTACAAAATATAAAACATCTTTTGTTAGTTGATGAGATGAATAACGCTCGCTATTGTGCCAGCGAACTTCAACTCAATAGTGCTGAAACTAACGGTTTTCAAGTACTGTTGGCGGTTCATGCGCCGCAGCATTACCAGCAACTGCAACAGTTATTACAATGGTTAGGCTTTGCGGTATATTTTGTTGCCGATGACGCGAGCCAAACAAAGCAGTGGCGCACGGGTCGCTATAATATTTTAATCACTGAATTTTCAGAGAATGCCTTTATTAGCATGGCGGTACCGACTGCAACCGAGATCGGCGTGTTTAGCTTGCAAGAGAAAATGCTGGTACCTGAGTACTCAACCAAAAATAGCAGCATAGATTTTTCTCAGTGGCACTGCGGGCAATTAACAACTACAGCTAACTTAGCTGAATTGACATCGTGTTTACAACCTTGGCTAAAAGCAGAGCAAAGCCAGCAGTACAGTCACCAAAAAAGCAATTGGCAAAGTCAGTTGCCATTGGTAGCTGAAAGTCTTTCGAGTGAGGATACGACTTTTAATGACGACGAACTGGTTATCACCGAAGTTGTTACTAATGTGTCTTCGGATGATAACGGTGACGCGAGTTTCGATTTTAGCCGTTATTTACAACATCAAGGCTCAGTTGAACTAGCCTTGTTTATGATTGAAGAATACAGCCGTGATAACCATCAACAACTGCGTGATTTAGGGCAAGCGATTGAAGCTAAAGCACCTGAAAAGGCGATGCTATCTGTAGAGCGGTTATTGGTAAACGCAAAAATATTGGCGTGTGATGATCTAGAGCAACTCTGTTTACAGTGGCAACAGGAGCTTAACGATAACGCTGAATTAACAGGATTAGCAGAGTTAGTAACCGACACCCAACAAGTGTTATACGCTATCGACAGTTATGGTGAAACGATTTAGTGCTCACTATCACTTCACTACTGCATAGTTTAGGCGTCTCTCGGTAAGCCTTTCTCAATAGCACGAATTAGGCGGGCATTTAAGCGGGCAGTGCTACTTTTTCTTAAAGTATCGTTTACTGAAATATCGTTGGCTAAGGTTTTATTGACCAGCTTGTTGGTTTGCTGGCTTAGCGCCCACTCAATATGCTCAGCCACTAGCTCAGAGGTATTCGACAACTTTGCAGTTAATGCGAGAATTATAGCTTCACTATAAGGCGCATTACCAAGTGCTACGGCAATATTACGTTGCCAACTTTGAAAACCTATTCTACGAATAGGCGAGCCTTGTAATTTATCTAAAAATTCTTGTTCACTCCACGCGAACAGCGTTAATAAGCTGACTTGATCAAGTGATAACCTTGGCTGAAAATCAGCTTCTACGCTTAACTTTGCGTATTTATTCCACGGACAAATCAGCTGGCAATCATCGCAGCCATAGATTCTATTACCCATTAACGGTCTTAATTCCAACGGAATAGGATCAGGTGACTCAATGGTAAAGTAGGAAATACAACGTCTGGCATCAACCACATAAGGGGCAACAATCGCTTTGGTCGGGCATATTTTTATACAGGCAACACATTTACCACAATCATTAGTGACTGTTTGCTCGGGCTTCATGGTGACCGGCAGCGGAATATTAATCAGTAGCTCACCTAAAAAGAACCAAGAGCCGGCGGTTTTGTTTAATAATAAGCTATGTTTACCTACCCAGCCTAAACCGGCTTTTTCGGCTAAAGGCCGCTCTAACACCGGGGCAGAATCGACAAAGGGACGAAAATTGAAATCATCGCAATAGTCGCTAATTTTTTTCCCTAGTTGCTGAAGTCGCTTACGCATCAGCTTATGATAATCTCTACCTAAAGCGTAACGGCTTATATAGGCATGATCTTTGGCTTTGAGAACCGTAGAAAATTTAGCGTTGGTGGGTAAATAATCTAAACGAACACTAATCACTCGCACCGTGCCAGGTTCTAACTCTGCCGGTCTTGCTCGCATTAAGCCATGGCGAGCCATGTAATCCATATTGCCGTGATAACCGTTAGCTAACCATTGCGCTAATGCTGGTTCATGCTGTGATAAATCAATATCGGCAATGCCTAGTTGAGCAAAGCCCAACGCGTTGCCCCAAATGTGAATCTGGTCAACTAAGGCAGCATAATCAATTTTGGGTTCTTTACGCTCGGTGTCGTTCATTGGTCGGATAGCTAACAGTCAATAGTGTCGATAAGTAAGGTAAATCGGTTTGGTCATCGAGAATAAGTTTATCACAAACTTGCAGCATTCCAGATAACAGTTTTGGCTATATTCATCTCCGTGCTAATGGTATTATTATCGTTATGCCTTTTGCTGCTACTGGCCGTAGCATAACGATAGTTTTTGAGAATAAATGAACACATTAGAATATTTTTTAGCTGATGAAGCCGCCACCATTAACGTGGGCAGCTATTTGGCTAAAGTACTACTTCAGCAACAATCAGCGCCCTCGCTGGTGGTCTATTTACATGGTGATCTAGGTGCCGGAAAAACGACACTGACCCGTGGTTTTGTGCGTGGTATGGGTCATCAAGGTAATGTTAAAAGTCCAACTTATACCTTAGTGGAGCCATATGAATTATTACCTTGGCGAGTCTATCATTTTGATCTATATCGTTTGGGTGATCCTGAAGAATTAGAGTATATGGGGATTCGTGATTACTTTAATGATCACTGTTGCTGCTTTATTGAATGGCCAGAAAAAGGCGCTGGGCTATTGGCTAATGCCGATATAATCATTAGTATGGTTTATCAAGATGAGCAAAGAGTGATTAACTTACGCGCTTGTTCGGTACGTGGTGAGCAGGTTTTACAGCAGTTTGCTGTTATTTACCCTTAAGTTTTTCATTTCGTTAAGTACACTAATTAAGGCGAGTTCAAGGTAAATTATGCGGTGGTATTCAATGTTGGTGACAAGGATGCGGTGGTTTTTATTCGCTACGGCAATGCTGACGATAAAATATGCGCTAGCAGCGCCCGTTATAAATAGTATTGAGGGTATTCGAGTTTGGCCGGCACCAGAAAACACCCGCATTGTTTTCGACCTAAAAAGTAAACCCGAGTATAAATACTTTAGCTTAGACAAGCCAAACCGTTTAGTGATCGACTTTGCCAACACTAAAAATAATACTGCGTTAGCTGCCTTAGCCAAGAACGATCCGCGCATAAAGTTATTTCGTACCAGTAGCGCTAAAGCAAAATCCAGCACTCGCTTGGTACTTGAGTTAAATAAATCCTTCCAACTAACCATATTTCCTTTGGCACCGGCTGGGCAGTACGGTAATCGTTTAGTTATTGATTTATATGACAAGCAACGGCCAGCTAAAGTAACCTCAAAGCCGAAAGTAAACTTAGGTGATATCGTCATCGGCATTGATGCCGGACATGGTGGTGAAGACCCTGGTTCTATAGGTGCTCAAGGCACTTATGAAAAGCGAGTGACTTTAGCTATAGCGAAAAAATTGAAAAAGCTGATCGACAAAGAAAAGGGTATGAAAGCGGTATTGATCCGTACCGGTGATTACTATGTTGATCTTAACCGGCGCACCAGTTTAGCACGAAAGAAAAATGTTGATTTTCTGGTGTCTATTCACGCCGATGCTTTTCGAACGCCTGGTCCACATGGTTCGTCGGTATGGGTTGTTACCAAAAAGCGGGCAGAGTCAGAGCTGTCTCGCTGGTTAGTTAACCGAGAAAAAAAATCAGAGCTGCTGGGTGGTGGCGGTGGCGTTATTAAAAACACTTCGGATAGCCATTTAGCACTTGCGCTAGCAGATATGAGTAAAGAGCATTCATTAGGGGTGAGCTTTGGGGTAGCTAATAACGTGATTGCTCAGCTGAAAAAGATCACCAAATTACACAAAAAAACACCGCAAAATGGTAACTTTGCGGTGTTGAAGTCTTCAGATATTCCATCAATACTGGTTGAGACCGGCTTTATTTCTAATCATCGTGAAGAGAAAAATCTCACGTGGTCAAAGCATCAGCAAGCGCTGGCGAATGCCATTCATCAGGGGATCCGCAACTATTTTATGGCGCATCCGCTCACCGGTAGTTATTTTGCTGCAATCGGTTATAAAAAGCATAAAGTGCGCAGCGGTGAATCATTGTCGGTGTTAGCGCAACGTTACCAAATTTCGATGGCGAAAATAAAAGCCGCCAATAATTTAAAATCCAACCAATTACGTATAGGTCAAACCTTAAAAATCCCCCGTGCTGGATAGCTATTAAGCCATTATCAGCTGATTTTTAGGAAATGATAGGTAAATAGAAAGTAATATGACAATTGAAATACTCCCTGCGCGTTTAGCGAACCAAATTGCCGCAGGAGAAGTGGTCGAAAGACCAGCCTCAGTGATTAAAGAGTTGGTAGAGAATGCCTTAGACGCCGGTGCTAGTGCTATTCACATTGATGTTGATAAAGGCGGTGTTAAAAAAATTCGTATTAGTGATAACGGTTGTGGTATTGCTAAAGATGAATTAACGCTAGCGTTAAGCCGACATGCCACCAGTAAGATCAAAGATTTAAGTGATTTAGAAGCCATCGACAGTTTAGGTTTTCGCGGTGAAGCATTAGCAAGTATTAGCTCGGTGGCTCGCTTAACCCTAACCTCTAAACCGGCCTCACAAGAAATGGCATGGCAGGCCAATGCCGAAGGGCGAGATATGGCGGTGACCATTAAACCGGCCGCACACCCTAATGGCACCACCATTGAAGTGTTAGATTTGTTTTTTAATACTCCAGCTCGACGTAAGTTTTTACGTACTGAGAAAACAGAATTCAATCATATCGATGAAGTCGTTCGCCGTATTGCGTTAGCGTATTTTGACGTTACCTTTACCTTGACCCATAACAGTAAAATGATCCGCCAGTACCGCGCAGCACAAACTCAGGCGCAAAATACGAAACGGGTGGCGATGGTTTGTGGGCAAAAATTTATTGAGCATGCCATCGAAATTGACTGTCAACATGACGAGATGAGATTTTCTGGCTGGCTAGCAAAACCAAATTATGCGCGTAATCAAAATGATCTTTGTTATAG
>Ga0105355_10005435_pt1 | contig 10761 bp, 7 predicted proteins | sample GOMGulsemesocosm_2_FD_83508 | JGI IMG/M metagenome (GOLD analysis project Ga0105355, IMG submission 83508) | Methane-oxidizing microbial communities from mesocosms in the Gulf of Mexico - GOM9C Gulf of Mexico | ecosystem: Environmental > Aquatic > Marine > Cold seeps | place: Gulf of Mexico...
AATAGCGAAAGAAAATAAGCAACTTCAGCGGCTTCAATATACAATCTAATGGTTTGTTGGTGATATTCTTCATGCCAACATTCGGTTGATAATGCGTCGATGGCATAGCTAAAATGTGTTAAAGCAGCATCATATGCAGTTACTTGCTTAGCTCTTTGGCCTGCTTGAAAGTTTAATGTTGATAGTAGCGATTTCTCTTCATTTTTACTGATTAGTGAGCTGCCGATATTTAAATGTCGGACAAGGTCGAATAAGTGCTCTTTCTGCTCTTCTCTTGAAAGTTTATTGATTAAAGTCCAAGCAATTTTGTAGTGAATTTGTTTTTTTGTTTCTTCGCCAAAAACACTGTATGCGGCTTGGTGCACTCGGTCATGAATAAAATGATAACTATTTTTTGATTGGCGTAATATGCCTTCTTTAACAGGCAGGTTAATCAGTTTTGAAGTTTGCTCTAGGGTGTAATCTAAAATTTTAGCAAGTTCTGCTAATTGGAAGCTATTACCGATACAGGCCGCGAACTTTAAAGCTTGCTGTGACTGATCTGGCAATTGCATTATTTTATCAACCATCAAGTCGACAACATTGTTGGTAATGTTTAACTTGTTTAGTTCTTGTGTATCCCATTTCCAATGACTTTGCTGTAAATCAAATTGAAGAAAACTCTTTTTTTCAAGCATTTCTAGAAACTGAACTAGGAAAAAGGCATTGCCTTGGGTTTTTTCATAAAGCAATTTTGATAGCTCTTTAACTTTCTCTGGTGCTTGTAACGCATCGGATATTAGCTGTTGAGTTGCTTTTTCTGTAAGGTTATCTAAGTGGATAGTTTCATGCTGAATAGCCGAGTTATTAATGCTTGATAGTGCTAATGAAAAAGGATGTGTATTGCTTATTTCTGTATCTCGGTAGGCGGCAATAAGTAATAAATGTTTCTTAACCTTGCCTTCAACTAATGACTTCAATAGTGCTATTGATGCAGCATCGGCCCATTGCCAATCATCAATGAATATGACCAATGGCTGCTCTTTTAATGCAATGGCATCGATAAACTGGTTGATTACATAACTGAGTCTATGTTGTGCCTGTACACCAGATGATACTGGTGTCTTTGGCTGCTTACCAAGAATAAGCTCAAAAGAGGGGATAGCATCAATCAGTACTTGGCTGTTATCACCAAGAGCAGTTTGTATACGCTCACGCCAACACTTCATCGAAGAGTCATCTTCTTTTAAAATATAATCTGCAAGCGCAGTAAATGCTTGTCGCCATGCATAAAAAGGAATAGCTCTTTGGTTTTGTTCAAACTTCCCTGAAATATACACGCCTTGTTTTTGAGTTAGAGGTCTATGCACTTCATTAACGAGTGCACTTTTTCCAACGCCGGACAATCCTGAAATCAGCATTATTTCTGCTGCGCCCTGGCTAATGCGACTGAATGATTTATTCAGTAAAGCAATCTCTGTATCTCTACCATATAGTTTTTCTTTTAGCTTCAGTTTTGGCGATACATCAAGCTCACCTAGCGAAAAGTCGGAGACATTTCTTCTCTTAAGTTGCTGTAAACATAACTCTAAATCATGAGTAAGGCCTTTGGCTGTTTGATATCTGTCTTCAGGCATTTTTGCGAGCAAGCGGTTAATAATCTTGGCAAGAGATAGTGGCAATCGAGTATTAATCTCATGAGGAGACACTGGTACTTTTGCTATATGCGCATGGATTAGCTCTATACCATGGTGATCTTTAAAGGGCAGCTCTGTGGTGAATAATTGGTAAAGAGTGATGCCAAATGAATATAAATCTGAACGAAAATCTAACGTTCGATTAATGCGACCTGTTTGTTCAGGTGACATATATTCAAGTTTACCTTCTAGTTCATTGTGATTTTGAAAACGCTGCTCTTCAACCGAAGAAAGCGATGAGATACCAAAATCAATAATTTTCACTTGTTCTGTTTTTGCGTTGAATACAATATTATCGGGACTAATATCTTTATGGATAATGCCATGCTGGTGAATATGGCTAAGGGCTTTTGCTATTTTTATAGCAATAACAAGTCTGTCTTCAATATTAATATCATTAGGTGAAAGTGGGGCGTCAAAAAAGGTTTTTTTAAGTGTTTGTCCACCCATATCCTCAGAAACCAACATCAGCGAATTATTGTTCTCTAACAATTGATAAACTTGCCTAACGCCTTCGATATCTAATAAAAAGCTAGCGAGTTCATATTCACGTTTAACACGGGATATTTCACGAGAGGAAGGAAAGTTTTTATTTAAGGTTTTAATGATGACATTTTTTTTATCGCTAACTCGGATACCACGATAAATAATAGTCGACTCATTATTAAACAGCTCTTCTCTTGCTTCATAACCCGCACTCAACAACATGGCTTAGGTCCCAAATGTCGAAAAAACATCATCAAATTGATTCGCTAAGTTTTGATTTACTTTTTCTGAATCTAAGGACGGAAATTGCGAAAGGCATAATTCACCATTAGGAGAAAAATTAATAACCAAAACTGGTCGGTTTACTAATGCCGCGCCTAAGTTGTCTTTTGGCTCAATATTGACACCACTTTGATGACGAATAGATTGGCAATCTGTTAGATAGTCTTCTTGATTGATAAAGGTGAAATTATTCCAATTAGTTACTATAAATGATAGCGGTTCATCGGCACTACCAACAATAGCTTCTTTTATAGCAGCTTCGGTTAAGGCAAAAATAGAGACATCTAAATTAGTCGTTTTAAAATTAATTATTCTGTCGTTAATGTCTTTTGCAATATCTTCTAGTGGTAGCTCACCGTTGACGGTAACTGGCACAAAGGCAATGTAGTTACCACAATATTGTTGTCGCATTTGAGGGGATAAAAGATCGGATAACATTTTAAAACTAATAATATGCTCAGCAACGACACCTTTTTGTTGCACATTAATGTTATATATCGCTTTAACGATGGCGGCACAAACCACACTGTTTTTACTTATATTTTCATGCTTTTGTCGAGCAGAAGTTAGCATTTTTTCAACATTAAAATATTGAATGAAAGGGCTGCGCTCAGTCGTTTTATATTTAGGCAGTAGTTCATCAAGACTAGCCATTGGAATGGCATGTTGACCAATATCATCAACCTGATACGACATTATATTAGCGACATTATCATCATGACTCGCGGTTTCATTCAGTGCAAAGCGCTGTTGAATAATGAAGTCGGCATCGACCGTTTGTAATTGTTCTGCTGAGGCAATAATAGCTTTATTTTTGCTTTCGTCTTGCTGAGAAAGGGCATTGTAATGTTCAATAATTTTATTAAAAATCACTTCTGAGCTGCGTGCGTCTACATGGGTATGGCAACTTGTTTGAGCTATGATAAATTCGTCTTTTTCGGTATTTGTCCCTTGGATAAGGGTAAATAGCATAGGTACCTGTTTTTGTTTAGCGAAATTTTGATGACTGTCTTGGCATACTTGTGCAAAAGCGGTTTCGAGATTGGCTGCAGTAATATTATTCAGCGTAAAACTGTGTTGCTCGGTTTGCTGCCAACTATAATTATCTTGGCTAACAAAGTGTACTTGATAGGAGAACTTTTCAATGGATTGGCAAATTGCGTTGATACTGTGTTGCAAAGTAACTGAATTAATAGCGCCCTTAAAGCGATAGCCGTTAGTAAAAGCTATATTAGCTCTATCCATTAACCCTTCAAGTCCTAATTTGCCTATGCTTGCTGCAGTATTTCCCATCATAGTTCCCGTGCAAAAAAAGAATTTAGTCAGAGTAAAACTATAGGTTTTTATTTACGGGTTGTCTACATCAAAGCCGCTATGAAATGGGGCTTTGTAGTGAAGATTTTTGATAATAGTTCTAAAAGGATCAATATCTTAAAGATTGTTTAGACATAGCAAGGTTGGCTTTATCGAAAGTCATTCAGTGTTAATTTAATTATTACACCTTGTAGTTACTAGGTGATGAAGGTAGATTGATTCTCTGTTTATTTGGAAGCTAATATTTATAAAAAGGAATCTATCTCTATGAATTTATTTGAAAACCTCATTTCAAGCCCTACGCTATGGCTTACCCTGGTTATTTTGTATACCTTAAAAAAGGGTATCTACTTTGTGCCACAAAACCGAGGCTATGTTATTTATACCCTAGGTAAATACAGCAAAACGCTTTCAGCCGGCTTAAACTTTATTATTCCTTACGTACAATCGGTTGCTGCAGACCGCAATTTAAAAGAGCAATCTTTAGAAATAGTTTCTCAGCCGGCAATCACTAAAGATAATATTACTTTAGAAATTGATGGTATTTTGTTTATGAAAGTCACAGATGCATCGGCAGCCACCAATAACATTACAGATTATAAAATGTCGGTAACGCAGTTGGCGATGACCACTATGCGTAATGCTATTGGTTCAATGGAGCTTGATGAATGTTTTCAAAATCGAGATGCTATCAATGCGCAAATTTTAGGTTCAATGACCGAAGCCACAGCACCTTGGGGTGTTATGGTGACCCGCTATGAAATCAAAGATATTACTCCGCCACAGACCATTCGTGAAGATATGGAAAAACAAATGACGGCAGAGCGTGAAAAACGCTCGGTAATTTTAACTGCAGAAGGTGTGAAAACTGCAGCGATAACCGAAGCAGAAGGTCAAAAGCAAGCGCGGGTACTCGATGCTGAAGCTGCAAAAGCTGAGCAAGTATTAGCGGCAGAAGCTTCAAAAGAGTCACAAATTTTAGAAGCAGCAGGTAAAGCAGAAGCGATTCGTTTAGTTGCTGATGCCGATGCAAATGCTTTAGAAGTTGTTGGTAGTGCCGCGAATACTGAGCAGGGTCAAGCAGCAGTGACATTAACACTAGCACAAGATGCTATTAGCGCACATCAAGCGATTGCCAATGAAAGTACCGTTGTATTAACGGATGGTAAAACGGGTGATAATATCGCGAATACAGTTGCTCAAGCGATCGCTGTTTCCAGTAGTTTGAAAGTTTAATCCTATAACTATTTGTATTGATATTGGTATAAGTAATTAAGCTAAGGAGTTAGCATGCAGATTTTTTTAGAGAGTCATCAACTTATTTGGTTTGCCATTGCTGGGTTGAGCTTAGTGGTTGAGCTTGGTGTGATGGGCTTAAGTGGTCCATTATTATTCTTTGCTTTAGCCAGTATTATCACTGGCATATTAATCAGCTTAGGTCTGGTTGAAGGTTGGCAAAGTGAAGTTTTAGTTGTTGGACTATTAACCGCTGTTATTGCAGTGGTGCTGTGGAGGCCGTTAAAGGCGATGCAAAACTCTCGCAGTAAAACCGATGATTCTAGCGATATGATAGGTTTACAAGTGCCTGCTTTTGACGACATCACCAAAGATGCTGGTAGTATTCGTTACTCTGGCATTAATTGGAATGCTCGGTTAGCGGAAGACGCTGATGTCGATGTCATAGAAAGTAATAGGATCTGTACTATTGCGGCGGTGACAGGAACCACTATGTTGGTTAAGCCGGTATAGTTGTTCTTGAGTGCTTCATTTTAAAGCTAAAATAAATCGACGCTCCATGGAGCGTCGATTTTTATTTTAACTTAATCCAAAGGCGTTCATCTGCTAGTAGTTCTTTTGTCTGCTCTGATAATAAAGGGTTCTCTAGTGGGAAAATGGTACGTTGGTTAACTTTTGCTTTAGTCAATATCCCTGAAGTTATCGGATGATTTAGAAAAAAGTGTTCAAACTTTCCAGACTCCAGTAGTTTATTTAAACCATATTCTAATCGTTGTTGTAGACGCTTATTTTCTTTATTAACAAAAAAGAATACTGGCGCAGGATATTGCAGCATTAAGTGCTCTTCAACAGTCAGGGTATTGTCCCCTGCTATTTCAGGCCAAGGTTCGTGTAACGCCCGTGGAAAATAATTAAATCGGCCTTTTTTTAGCATCTCTATGAGAAAATTATCGTGGCCTTGAATGACGTTAAAACCATTGGCGAGTAAAATCTCTGTATCAGCCCAATTATGCCCTTGACCAAGATGAAGGCTCTGTAATGTTTCTAGTGAAGTATTGATGTTGAAAAGGTGCTGTTGCTCTTTAGTGATTATAAAAATTCGATAACCCATCAGTCCTTTAAGTATCGGAAAATAGATGGCTTGCAGCTGCTGCTCTAATTGATTGGACGTCATGCGCCATGTCAAATCAACATATTCATTGCGCTCCAACATGATAGAGGTTCTAGCTTGTGCCATCTCAATACTGATAGGCTGGAGCTGGTAGTCTCCATACTGTTTTTTGCTTGCCTCTAGGGTAAGTTTTAATAAATCGACAAAATAACTTTGCTTAGGATCTGGGAAATCCTTTGAATCGATATAACGGACTAAATCAATTTCATCTGCATGAACAATAGTACTTATAAATAAAGTTATTAATACTACACGAGCAAAAGAGTACAAATTCATTATCCTTGATGAAATTACAATTTATGATGAATATTAGTATAGAGTAAATAGTACATTATTTATCGATATATTTTTTCCGCCCAACGCGCTAACCCCGCAGTAACGCTACCAAAATGATCGCCAACAACAACAGGAATCCCAGGCATTTGCTGTTTCAAAAACTCATTTAATACAGGTGACTTTGCTGTACCACCGGTAACAAATATAACTTCAGGCTGACATTGCGCTTCTGCGACTGCCGTTTTCATTAGTTGTGCTATTTGCTCTAGTGTTCTCATATTGGCTTTTTGTAATGTCGCGCGTGAAACTGTCACGGCTAAATCATCATGAATATCATCAAGAGCTATGGTTTGCTCATCATGACTTGAGAGGCCAATTTTCGCTTGTTCGGCACCATTAACCAGCTGATAACTGAGCTTGTGATCATGAACGGTTAACAGACGCGCTACCAGCTCTGTCTCTTTGGCATCACGGCTTAATAGATCTAGTTCACGTCTATTTTTAGCACTATAAAACTCAGTTTGCTCATTAATATTGTTAATTGCTAATGCTTGTCTAAAACTTGCGGTAGGCATAGGTTTACCGGTTTTTAATAAACTATTCATACCTAAGCTTGGCATGATGCCTTGCAGTGCTAATTGAATATCAAAGTCGTTTCCTGCAACTCGGACACCTGTGTGAGCTAATAAATGCTCGTTGCGATTATCATTGTCACTAAAACTTGGACTCATTAGTAACATCGAGCAATCGCTAGTACCGCCACCAATATCCACTACCAATACTCGAGTTTCTTTGCTTAGTGATGCTTCAAATTCAAACCCTGCTGCAACTGGTTCATATTGAAATTCAACATCTTTAAAGCCAACACGTTTAGCTGCATTCGTTAGAACAGCAATTGCTTGTTGGTTGCTTTCTTCACCGTGCAGGCCTTGAAAATTGATAGGGCGACCAATTACAGTTTGTGTTACTTCTTTTTGAAGTGACTGTTCGGTAAGCTTTTTAACATTACTCATCATACAGGCAACAATATCTTCGAAAAATTGAATTTGTGTTGTTGCTAAGCCACTAGCCCCTAAAAAAGATTTAGGGGATTTGATGTAGTAACCTTCTTCTGGATCATCAAGATACTGCTCTAAGGCTGTTTTACCAAAAAGTAGCTCACTCGAAATGCCATCAAATTTCAGCTCCCGTAATGCTGCTTGGCCTTTTTGTAATTGATTTTTGCGTTCAGCGATAAAGCTATTCTGCTGTGTAGCATCTAATTGCTGAGAAAGCCAATTGGCAATAACATCTCGACTTGGCGCATATAAGTTTGAGGCAATGTAAGAGCCACCACCTGACTTATTAGGGAGTAAAGGAATAATATGAGGTTGGCCGTTGCGCATAGTAGCAACACCACAATTTGAAGTACCGTAATCAAAACCAATCATCATTAATACCTATTTAGGCCACCGACAAGAAAAAGGTCGCGTAGCATACTCAGTAACTAAGTAGAGTACAAGAGGAATACCATGAAAATTAGCGCGATAGCTTTGGTTGTGTTCAATTTTCTCCGCAGTTAAAATAGTGAAAAATTCTGAGGAGTTAATGATGAAGTTGAGTAAAACTAATCAAAAAATTGATAACAATGTCTGTAAAGCATTAACCATTGCTTGTGAGTCATCTTTGCATGAAGTTGCCGGCTTTGTTTGGTTAACCCATAGAGCAAATTATACAAATTTTCCTGCAAGTTTAGTTATCACGTGTGTATTTAACACCGATGAAGAAGTTACCGAAATGAAAGCGAAACAGCAAGATGAACACTTGCGTGGGACTATTCAAAAGCAGCTATTAAAAATAGGTGTGGTGGTTAAAAATATTAAGCAATGTGTGCGTTTTGATAGTGAAGAAGCATGTCAGCGTCAACATCAAGGAGAATGGGCAGATCGCTTGGCACTGAGTGTGGTAAAACAAAAGCCTAATGCGAGACGTGTGCATTAAGACGAAGCCTAGACTTTAAGGCTTCGTTAATCACAATAGCGATAATGGGTATTATTGACGAACTTGCCCATCACCAAAGACAACAAATTTTTCAGTAGTTAACGCCTCTAATCCCATCGGCCCATAAGCATGTAACTTACTGGTTGAAATACCAATTTCAGAGCCTAAACCTAGTTGATTACCGTCTGAGAAGCGTGAAGAGGCATTGACCATTACTACTGAAGAGTTAATTTGACGAACAAAGGCTTGGCTGCGCGAAATATCTTGGCTGACAATTACTTCAGTATGATCTGAGGTAAATTCATTAATATGGTTAGTTGCTTCATCAAAGCTATTCACTACCTTAACGGCAATCTCTTGTGCTAAGTACTCAGCTTGATAATCATCATGTGTTGCTAGCTCAGCCTCAGTGAAATGGATAAGGCTCATCTCACAAGCATGCACCTTAACTTGTGCCGCATCTTCAAGGGCTTTTGCTGCAAGCGGTAAAAACTCAGCACTGATATCTTTATGAACTAATACGGTCTCAAAAGCGTTACAGGCGCTAGGTTTTTGAGTTTTCCCATTCACTAAAATATCGACAGCTTTATTTAAATCAGCATATTTATCAATGTATAAATGACAAACACCTTTGTAATGCTGAATAACAGGAATACGACTATTTTCGCTAACATAGCGAATTAGACCTTCGCCACCACGTGGAATAACTAAATCAATAGTGTCGCTTTGTTTGAGTAGCTCTTCAATCACTGTGCGGCTGGTATCAGGGATAACACTAACAATATTTTCATCAACGTTATGCTCGGTTAGTACTTGATGCAAACAGTTGGCAATGGCTAAGTTCGAGTGAATGGCTTCAGAGCCTCCACGTAAAATAACCGCATTTCCAGATTTAATACATAAAGCAGCAGCTTCAGCAGTAACATTGGGGCGCGCTTCATAAATCATAGCTATGACACCAAGCGGAATGCGCATTTTACCTACTTGAATGCCATTTGGGCGTAGTGATAATTTATCAATGTCGCCAACAGGATCGGTTAAGGCAACTATTTCACGAATAGCAGAACTAATCTCTTTTATGGCTTTATCATTTAGCACTAATCTATCAAGCATGGCTTGCGTTAGTCCTTTCTCACGACCAGCGGTAATATCTTTACTATTTTCGTTAATAATAACATCGCTATTTTCTTCAATAGCATTAGCAATGGCGTTTAATAAGGTGTTTTTCTCACTACTGTTAAGCTGTGCAGCAACTCGGCTGGCTTTTTTGGCATTAGCTGCCATCGTGGCGATATTAAAGTCTGTCATCTTGCTACTCTTTTAGAATAAGGGTTTAAGTTACTATAAAAACTATTTAGGGGGCTAAGTTTAATTACAAGGCTGATTATAGGATAACCATATCATCGCGATGTACAACAACATCGCCGTAGTCATGGCCTAAAATAGCGGTAATATCATTACTGTGTTTGCCCATAATTCTTTTCAAGTCATAGTGACTATATAAGGTTATGCCTTTGGCTATGACTACATTATTTTGTGCATCAATGAGTTCGATGGCATCACCTGCTTTAAATCTATTAGTGACTGATTTTATACCTGCAGGTAATAAGGAAGCGCCCTTGTTAACCACCGCGTTAACAGCACCAGGGTCGAGTTTAATTTTACCTCGGCTTTTTAAGGTGTGTTTGAGCCAGTGTTTTTTAGCGGAAATAATATATTTATCAGCGGCAAAACGAGTACCTGGGTTAACATGTGCCAAAAGAGAGCTGAAAACCTCACTTTTGGTACCATTAACTATATAAGTATTAATGCCATGTTCAACCGCTTTTTCAGCTGCTTGAATTTTAGTTTTCATGCCGCCACTGGCAAGGTGATTACGACTTGTGCCCGCCATGGCATAAATCTCATCAGTAATCTCCTCGATATTCGGGATTAGGACTGCATCGTCATTGATTTTTGGATCTTTGGTAAAGACACCATCAATATCACTTAAAATAAATAAACTATCAGCTTCACAAGCCTGAGCAACTAGCGCTGCTATATTGTCATTATCACCTATGGTGAGATCTTTTGTGGTAACGGTGTCATTTTCGTTTACGATAGGAAGAACACCATTGGCTAATTGAATTTTGATGGTTTCTTGAATACTGATATAGCGCTCTCTATCGGCTAAGTCATTTTGGGTAATAAGTATTTGGCTACATGGCACATCAAAAAATCGTTGCCAATTAGCCATCATTTGCATCTGGCCAACGCTCGACATAGCTTTTTTAGTGGCGAGGGATAGTTTTGGTGAGCCATGCTGAATGACTGTCCTACCAGCTGCTACACCGCCAGAGG
>Ga0105355_10005441_pt1 | contig 10753 bp, 6 predicted proteins | sample GOMGulsemesocosm_2_FD_83508 | JGI IMG/M metagenome (GOLD analysis project Ga0105355, IMG submission 83508) | Methane-oxidizing microbial communities from mesocosms in the Gulf of Mexico - GOM9C Gulf of Mexico | ecosystem: Environmental > Aquatic > Marine > Cold seeps | place: Gulf of Mexico...
ATCTGCAATATTTATACCCAAACAAAATACTTTTTTAAAAACAATCAGTTAACTGCATGCTGCCAGCAAATATATTTCAGCAACGAGCATAGTGTAAAAATACTCGACAGTATGAATCAGGGCTGTTGATACTTACTGAGGATACCCCGGACATAACGAGACGGGATCGCATAGGTAATGCCGCTTGGGTCCTCAATCGCAGATTCCTTGGTGCTCTTAACAAACACGCTATTAATCACACCGACAACCAGACCGGTATTTTGATCATAAAGTGGACTACCGCTATTGCCGGGATAAGCTGTCGCATCAAGCTGAAAAACCTCGTAACCCGCCTTGAGACGCTTTATTAAATTCGGTGTCAACTGTCGTGAATCCCCCATTGGAACAGCAATCGGGGTAATGCTGGAAATAATACCCTGATGTGTTGCCGGATATAAGCCAAGAATACCGCCAAGTGGAAAGCCAGTGAAAGCGTAACGTGCTCCCTCCCTTACCTGTTTAGAGTCAGCCACTTGCAAGGCTGGCAAACGGGCACCAGAAATGCGCAACAATGCCAAATCATGCGCTTCATCCAACACAAGTATGCGCGCATCACGCAATCCCGCACTCTTACCTCTACCAGTAAAAACCACCAATTTCTCTTTCTTAACAACTGCCAGCTCCATATTTACCACATGAGCATTGGTAATTACGTGATAGCCATCTGCAACCACAAACCCCGTTCCCTGCAACAGAGACTGTGGTGCACGGGTCGGCAAATAAGTCCCCACTCCCACAATCGAGGGTTTAATTTTGGCAACTGTATCAGGTAAATCTGCTCCGTGAACAACCGTCACTAAGCATAACAGGGTTGTCGAAAAGCCGACCACCAGCGCTCTTATAACAGCGAACTTAAAAGAGGCGATCACAGACAACCCCCAGCCACACAAACATCACCAGCATAACGCTAATAAACACCGCCGCAGAACCCATATCCTTGGCTCGTCCCGACAGCAAGTGATACTCATCACCCATGCGGTCAACGACGGCTTCAATCGCTGAATTTATCAGTTCCACAATAACGACCAATACACACACGGCAACCAGCAATAACTCTTCAACCAGACTCCGGCCCAGCCAAAAGGCACTGGGTAACATCACCAGCATCAACAAACTTTCCTGACGAAACGCCGCTTCCTCTTTCCAGGCCGCCTTTAAGCCAGCCAATGAGTAACCACAGGCCTTTATAATACGATCAAAACCTTTATTCTTTTGCACCATAGCTTCCCGCTGAGTTATTCCTTAAGATTCAATTAACAATCGCTTCATCAATAGCAAAATGGATGAAAAGTGATATCAACAAACTCTCTCACATCATGCTAAAAAACAAAGCCAAATACTATTTAATTTGCGGCGCTCTTGCACTGTGTGCTGTCATCCTTTTGACCTATTACGCAACAATCTCGCCGACTCATGCGGCCCCACCGCCACCCTTCCAAGCAAACCCATTAGTGCACTCATTTTCACAGCATTCAACTACCACTTTAGATGGCCAACTTAAACCACAACATCCACGTATCCTGCTGCCAGAGTTAGCCGAACTGTCCTCAACTGGCCGCGTCGCATTATTCCAACAGCGTTATCGTCACTACCAACAAAAGAACATTACAGCATACCCTCACTCCTGCAATCAGGCGCAGCTTTCCGCATTAACTGCCTGCTGGCTAACAACAAACAACCCCCATGCCTTCAAATTGGCTCTGGATACACTCGTTAATTTAGCCGTGGAAAAACCCAATGCCAGCAGCCGTTACGGGAATGGTTGGCAGCTTGCTCTCAATTACGATTTATTAGCCGCCTCAAGCAATATCTCGTCAGATCAGCACCAGCAAATCCAGGCAAAACTGCAAAGCTTACTGATCGATTATCTCAAGCTTCTTGATGAAAGCTCGGCCTCGCTGTGGCACGGGCGTTTATCACTGGCATCCAACGCCTGGTTATGTGCTGTCATGCTTGATGCCAGCTCTGACGAACAACGCCAGCTAATCATTCGAGCACAGCATTATTTTCTCCAATCAGCTCAATCAGTCGCAATCACCGAAGCTTGGCCAGAGGGTTACAGCTACTGGATTAACAACCGCGCGTTTGTTTTTGTATTGGCCAGCACTGCGTATATCAATGCACTGGAAAACAGCGCACAGAACGGAAATATCAAACAGTTGCTGAAACGCATCGGGCTCTGGCACATTTACGCCACCCGCCCCGACAACAAAATTGAGGGCTTTGGCGATGAAGGCCCTCGGGTTGACCTGAAAGATGATACCCGTCGCGTAATCGACCTAATTGCCAGCACCACTGGCAACCAGCAACTGGCGCTGTATTCTTTATATCTGCAAAAGTTACACGGTGCTGCAAGCTATTATCGTCGTTATCGCTGGGGCTTTCCGCTGCTTAACAACCCGAAACTATTACCCGCCCATACGACTGGCGAGTTGGCTCAACTGGCTTCAACATTACCTATAAGCGAACTCTTTGGCCGTAATGCCAGCAACTCACTTTATCTACGCTCCAGCTGGCAACCTGATGCCACGTTTCTGAGCTACCGTGCTGGGCATAACTTCACCCACCACGGCCACTACGATGCCGGGCACTTCACCCTCTTCAAAGGGCAGTCTTTAGCGGTTAACAGCAGCAATTACGGTGATTACAAAAGCAGCAATCGCCTGAATTACGCCATCCGTACACTCGCCAAAAACTCCCTGGTCATACAGCGCCTCAACGAGACGGTTAAACCGAATCACTTTTTCAAAGAAAATATTGCCGCTGGCGGACAACGTATCACCCTGCCCACCGGCAGCGCTATCCGCTCACCCCAGCACTGGCAGAAGAATTTATACCAAGGCCAACACCTTGCTGGAGCCGAACTGGAGAAATTCACCAGCACAGATGAGTACAGCTACATCCAAAGCGATCTAACCGCAGCCTATAACAACAGCCGCTACGACGAAAACAACGAGGGCGGCAAAGTCCAACGAGTGCAGCGAGCTTTGCTCTATTTAAACAGAGAGGATATTTTGCTGGTGCATGATCGAATAAAGACAACAGACCCTGCTTATCGGGTCAAATGGCTACTGCATTCACTCAATAAACCACAGGTAGCAAACGAACAAACCCTAGTGGGCAGCAAAGATAACGGTATCATTCGCAGCCTCTCCCAGCAGTCGCTCATTCAGGAAAAAAACAGCAGCCTGAAAGTTACTATTTTGCTGCCGAAAAATGCCTCTCAACATCTAGTCGGCGGCAAGGATTATCGTTATTACGTGGAAACCGATGGTGATGATGCAGAGCTAAACGGCGCTAATATGGACGCGGGCAGCAATGAAAAACCCTGGTTTGAAGCGGCCAATTGGCGCACAGAAATTTTTTCATCAACACCGCAGCGTGAACAACGCTTTTTAATTGCCCTGGCTCCGGCAATCAATGCCCAACACCCGATAACAGCTAAGCCACTGCACATTTCGGATAAACAAATATATGGCGCACTACTGGCAAGCAGCGCAGTAATTTTCACTCATAACCAGCGCCCTTTTTCTGTTGACTTGCCAGCAGCCGTCAAGCGCCTGTATTTAATTGGACAACCACAACAGCCAAAACGCATTTTAATGAACAACAAACCACTGCCAACAATTCAACAGCACAACTTCATCACGGAAATCCAGTTACCCGACACGACGGTCGACAAAAGCCTACATATTGAGTTGTAATCACACCGCCAACACCTAAAATTACAGCATTCTCACTATTCGCCCCACTTCAGGATTGATAATTTCTCAATGACGAGTTTTGTACACAGCGGTATTCAGCAACACGCGCTTTCCACGCCAAAGCAATCAGCGCTAATTTTCAAATCCGACGCTATGAGCTATCAAGCGCTTTGGCAGCAATTATGCCGCTTCGCGTCTGCCCTGAAATCACTGGACTGTCGCCGTGGCGATCGCATTGCCGTTTATTTGCCCAAACAGTTTGAAACTGTCATTACCCTGTTTGGCAGCAGCCTTGCTGATTGTGTTTTTGTACCGGTCAACCCGGTTTTAAAAGCCAAACAGGTGGGCCATATTCTCAGAGATTGTAATGCCAAAGTGCTGGTCACCTCGGCTGAACGTGCCAAGTTACTCAGCGAAACGCTCGTCGAATGCCCGGATCTCAAGCAAGTCATTTTCAGTAACGAGGCAAAAAGCGAAGTACATCTCGGTAACATTCAAATTCACGACTGGCAAAGTTTGCTGGAAAATTATTCCTGTTTAACCGCACCAAAACAAGCCGTCATTGATGCCGATATTGCTGCCATCCTCTACACCTCCGGCAGCACCGGCAAACCAAAAGGTGTGGTGCTGTCTCACCGCAACATTGTCGCGGGTGCCGAAAGTGTTGCCATCTATTTAAATAACAGCGCCGACGACAGGTTACTGGCAGTATTGCCACTCAGTTTCGACTATGGCCTCAACCAACTTACCACTGGCTTTTTAGTAGGTGCCCAAGTGGTACTGATGGATTATCTCTTGCCTCGTGACGTGCTCAAGGCAATAGCCAAACATAAAATCACCGGGTTAGCAGCGGTACCGCCACTATGGAAACAGCTGGTCAATCTGGAATGGCCTGAAGAAGCAATAAACAGCCTGCGCTACATCACCAACTCCGGTGGTCATATGCCTGCAACCATTGTCAGTAGTTTACAAAATACGCTACCGACGACTGAAGTTTATTTAATGTACGGGCTCACTGAAGCCTTCCGCTCTACCTATCTGTCACCCGCTGAAATTGATCAACGCCCCGGTTCAATCGGCAAAGCCATCCCTAACGCTGAAGTGATGGTAGTACGACCCGACGGTACAGAGTGCGACGCAGACGAACCAGGCGAGCTGGTGCATCGCGGTGCGTTAGTCGCTCTGGGTTACTGGAATGACGCAGCCAAAACTGCTGAGCGTTTTAAACCCGCGCCCAGCAAAAATAGCGCCCTGCCGCTACAGGAAATTGCTGTGTGGTCCGGCGATCAGGTCAAACGAGACAAAGATGGTTATCTCTATTTTATGACCCGTCAGGATGACATGATTAAAACCTCTGGCTATCGCGTCAGCCCCGGCGAAGTAGAGGAAGAAATCCAAAGCAGCGGCCTAGTCACCGACCTCGCCGTGTTCGGTCTGCCTCACCCGCTGCTGGGACAGGGCATTGTCGTTGTCGCAGAGCCTAATCCTGAGACAAATAGCGAAGCTGACAGCAAAGCCTTACTGCGCTACTGCCAACAGAATCTGCCTAACTTTATGGTGCCCCACCATATCGAATGGCATGACGCCCTGCCCCGTAACCCCAACGGGAAAATTGATCGCAACAGTCTGAAAAATGCCCTGCCGCAGGATTTATTTGAGGAAAAGAGTTCATGAGCACCGCTAAACCCGCCCCACAACATGCACCCATGAACCAATTCCCAGTGGTCGATAATTGCCTGAGCGTTGCTGGTCAATCTATCACCGATATTGCCGCCACAATGGGTTCTACGCCTTTTTATGTTTATGACAGCAATCTAATGACTCAACGAGTCGAAGAATTACGCAGCACGTTGCCCGAACAAATTCACCTGCATTACGCTATGAAAGCCAATCCCATGCCCGCCGTAGTCAACCACATGGCCAGCCTTGTAGACGGATTGGATGTCGCTTCTGGTGGCGAACTGGAGGTGGCGCTAGCCTCAGGAACAAAGCCCGACACCATCAGCTTTGCCGGCCCAGGCAAAAGTGATTGGGAGTTAGAAGCAGCGATCAAAGCAGGCATTACCCTGAACGTGGAATCGGAAAACGAATTACGTCGCATCGCCCGTATCAGCGCAGAACAATCCACCGTGGCCAACGTCGCCATCCGCGTCAACCCGGACTTCGAGCTCAAGGCCTCCGGCATGAAGATGGCTGGCGGCCCCAAACAGTTTGGCATTGATGCTGAACGTGTGCCTGACGTGTTAAAAGAAATCGGGGTGACCAATGGCCTACACTTTCGAGGTTTCCACATTTTCTGCGGATCACAAAACCTCAAATCCGACGCCATTATCGAAGCCCACGACAATACCTTTGAATTAGCCATACGATTAGCTAAAGACGCACCAGGCCCGGTAGAAATGCTGAATATCGGCGGTGGATTAGGAATCCCCTACTTCCCAGGCGAGTCACGTATGGATCTAGCGCCAATTGCTGCAAACCTTGAGGCCAAGCTGCCCGCAATCCGCGAACAGCTACCAGAAGCGGAAATCGTTATGGAATTGGGTCGTTATTTGGTTGGAGAAGCGGGCTTGTATCTCAGCAAGGTGATTGATAAAAAAGTATCGCGTGGACACACCTTTTTAATTGTCGATGGTGGTTTGCATCATCACTTAGCTGCCTCTGGAAATTTCGGCCAAGTGATCCGTAAAAACTACCCTGTCGCTGTTGCTAACAAAATGGAAAACACAGAGACAGAAGAGGTATCAGTAGTTGGACCACTTTGTACACCATTGGATATTTTGGCTAACAATATGGCACTACCCGCAGCAGAAATTGGTGATCTAGTGGCGGTCTACCAATCCGGCGCTTACGGTTATTCAGCCAGCCCCCATCAGTTTTTAAGTCATCCAGGTGTCAAAGAGTTGTTGCTATAAGCACACTTTAAAGTATTAACTTAATAGTTTTTTTATTCGACCAAGCAGCGAGTTCTGCTGCTTAAAGTAGTGATCAAGCAGGCAACAAATCATAGCGGACTCAGTTAACTGATAATGTCGCGCCCGCGCCTGCACTCGCTCGACCTGTTGCGGTGTAAGCCTGATTTCTTTGAGGTACAGCTCATTTTCTTCAGTTTGTGGGACTGAAGAGAGTGATTTACCTACCCCTCGTCTATCAAGCGCCCTATCAATAGTCAGCTGGAATGCTTGATCAGGTGTTAACCCTTTGTCAGAGGCCAGCTGCAAAATATTATCTATATGCCGACCTCGGATGCGCGCCTGAACTAAATCGTCCTCATACAAGTTTTCTTTCCTGCCAGCTTCATCAACAGGAGCAGGAGCAGGAGCAGGAGCAGGAGCAGGAGCAGGAGCAGGAGCAGGAGCAGGAGCAGGAGCAGGATTATTATCACTCGTTACAGCTAACTGTTCAGAATTTTTTGCGGCCGTTTTTTTATACAGTTTGAGTGAAATAACAGCGCCATAAGCTAAAAGCAGTGTTGCAGCTATCTGCACAAATACCCAACGCAACATTAAAATCTCAGTCGAGAGTTTGTTCTCGCGATCAGGGCCCAGCAGGAAATCAACCCCAGAATAAGTATCCGAATATTTTGTAAAAGCCTCTACCAGGCCAGTATTGATCAACAACCAACCTGCGGGAATCGCTATCAAAAAAGCCAAGCTTCGAAGCATTATTGCTTTCTTATCTTTAAGCTCAAAAACCATAGCAAGCGCGACAGCATGTAAAACCATAATAATCAGTAATGCATATAAATAGGGACCACCATTAACACCCCACTCATTTTCGCGCGCGATAAGCTCATTCAGGTTATCCGTCGAGGAATAGTCAAAGGTGATAACTTTTGCCACGACAAGCCATGGCAGCAGATAGACACAACTTAAAAGAAAGCGACGAACACCGGCCATTTTATCAGGCTGATTCTGGCGCCTTAAGAAGACCGAAGCAAATAGGGCAACAAATAAAATAACCGGTGCAATCAACGCAGAAAACCGAATAACCGGCTCAAAAACCAACGCTACTTGATGGGCAGGGGCTTTACCGAAAAACTCAATTAATGCCTGCCCAAAACTACCTAGAATCTGCTTTTCCGTCAGTTGATAAACAATATTTGCAGAACCACTGACATCGGCAAGACTTTCCTCCGTAACAGCAACTAACATACAAAAATAAATAGCCAATGAAACAAGCAGCCCTCTGACAGGAGCGATCAACCAGGGACGGGGTGAAAACGCTAATGCTCGCCCAGTCCAAACACCCCCTATACCAAAAGCTAACAATGCCAAGGCAAAAAACAGCAGATCAACACCACTGCCATTGAAGCGAAAAAGCTCCTTAACGTTATAGGGTATATCCGGTAGCTGCAGCACAGCTAACATTGCCAGCGCTAAAAAAGCACAACCCAAAACCAACCACAGTAACGCATACCGGTAACTTGGGGAGCCGTCACCTAAAACAGAATCTGCATTTAAAAGCGTTTGAACAACTTCTGGTTGAAGCTTTGGTTCAGCAACAGCCTCCTGCTGCTCCATATTCCTGAACTTGCCAAGTAACCATGCCGTAGCGATGACCAACAGCGGGTCGGTAATTTCTGCTGTGCGGCCAATTAACCAAAGCTGTGATATTTCCAACAGCAAGACCGAAATCAACAACAGCGCCACAAGCCCGGCGACTCGTTTATCAGCGGATATTTGCAACCATATTATGCTGCCAAAAAGATATAACTTGAGCCCGATTGCGGCGATATTGGCATCAATTGATCCTGTTAAAGCCCCCTCAAACGGCAACCAATAGAAGCTATTTAAGTATGATGAAAACTCAAAAGGTCGAAGGCCATCGATAATCAAGGCCGCCAGCAACAAACAAATTAAACCGCGTGAGCTATGCTGCAACCTAACTGGCAACAGCATACACAAGCCCATCACAGTTAAACCAGCAGCCACATCATGCAATGCAAGCTGAGCATTGACGATGACAATTTTGAGTAGCCAACTCAGTGCAATAATCGCAAACAGAATAGCTTTTGAAGTATCAGGTCTGATTCGAGCTATCAACCGAAAAGCAACCAGCCAGCCAGCCGTAATAAGTAAGAAACTGGCAACACTGAATTGATGGTCAAATAACAGCGGTTTTAGTGCGTCTTTATACTTTGCAAAATCAATAGTGGGTACGAAGGGGCTCAATAAGAATATTGCCCAGCAAGCCAGCAACAGATTATCAACAAGGTGACCAAACCCGCGAGATGCCCTAACAACATGCTGCCCCCATTGAGAGCGCGCAAAGGCAACCCCCAGCGCTGCCCCGAGGACATTGATAATTACATCAATTAAAACGGCGTCTCTGGCAGGGATAAGTAATTGGCCTAACTGCAATGAAAGCCCATACAGAAATGCCGCTAGCAAAATTAAGCCGCATTTAAGTTGCAGCCTTTCCGTTCGCAGAACAAAAAAAGCTAAAAAGCCAAAGGGAACAAAGAGGACCAGGTTGCCTAGCAAGTCCCCTTTTGAAACAAAAACAAACCAGCTGCCAGTAAAAGCACGCCAGCTTTCAGCAGACAATTCAGCTAACGAAAACTCAAAGGGGTAGAAGGACCCATAAGCAATAAGTCCACAAATGAAATAAAAAAGGTACCTCACCTGACCTCCTCCCTGGTGGTATTCATTTCTCAGCCTAACTCAAAACACGCTATCGGTTAAAGAATAAGATTCAGCTGCAAACGAAATTCACGTCCGGGGTTTGAAAAGCCAACGGTTTCCTCGTAACCACTATTAAACACATTATTAACAATAAATTTTAATCCAATTTCATCACTTAACTGCCAACCCAGCGTGCTATCAACTTTGGTGTAGCCAGCCATTTTGATAAAACCCGTGCGCACCGAGCTGTCAAAAAAACTGTCCACATAGTTAGCTTGTACGTCCAGATAGTAATTTTCTTCCGATTGCCACAGCAGCGCAACGCCACCAGTCCAATCGGGACGCCGCCTCAGGGTAACACCGGCATCCGCAGAAAAATCGGTATAGGTCACATACAGGGATGTTTGAAGCTGTTGGTTCGGCATATAGGTCAATTTAAGTTCTTGCCCCCGCGCTACCACTTTCGATCGGTTTACATTGGTGAACAGCATGGGGTCGAAATCGACCAAATTAGTAAAACGGTTGTAAAAATAAGTCGCCATCAATTTTAGCTGATCTTCGAACAACATCTGTTCAACCCCAAAAGACGCATTTTTACTGAATTCAGGCTGCAGTACTGTATTACCGACCAAGGGGTGCCCTAAGGCAAAGAAACTGGGCAGTTTGAAACCTTCACCGTAATGCAATAAAAAATCAGTTTCAGTTGCCGCTAAATGGTATCGAGACGCAAACCGGTAAGTAGTTTCTTCAATACCATCGGCATCGTCACGACGCATACCACCCGTTACACTTAGGCCATCAGAAAGTTGGTGGTTTAATTCCACAAATCCGGCGCGAATACTGCGCTCAATATTAAAATTTGCCGGTACTGGTCCGCCAAAATCAATAACACTATCAAACTGGCCTTTTTCTTTGCTCCATTCTGCGCCAACTCCTAGATTGGTTTTTTCAGATAGCGTCAGGGTATTGATGACATTGAAACGGCTATTCCGATATTCAGAATCACTTGTTAGCGCTGGAACAGCTCCGCCCCCTAAGCCCGCAGCAATACCCGGATTATCAAGCTCCTCGTCATGGACACTGTGAGATGCCGACACATCGACTCGCCACCAGTCATTGAACGACCAACCGATAGAACCTCCAAAATTATTTTGCTCAAACTCACGTTTTTCAGTCTCGCGAATAACGGCCAGTTGATCACCGCCACTATCTTCAGGGAAAGAAGATGAATCGCCATCAGCATGAAAGAAGTTCAGCTTCCAGTCGACATCCGTGCCCGCCAGTGAATTTAATTTGAGGTTGACCTGGCTGCGTTCAAGCGAATCGCCCTGCACTGAATTACCACCATCACGATAAGCGGCCGATACATTAGCAACTGCACTA
>Ga0105355_10005456_pt1 | contig 10739 bp, 8 predicted proteins | sample GOMGulsemesocosm_2_FD_83508 | JGI IMG/M metagenome (GOLD analysis project Ga0105355, IMG submission 83508) | Methane-oxidizing microbial communities from mesocosms in the Gulf of Mexico - GOM9C Gulf of Mexico | ecosystem: Environmental > Aquatic > Marine > Cold seeps | place: Gulf of Mexico...
AGTCTTGTCGACTCTTTAATACTTGAACGCATGCCCGTTACCGTAATTACTTCTACGGCTTGTTCTGCATTTGTTGCTTCCTCAGCTGAAATTGCAGGCAGTGCAGTTGCCCCTAATATTAATGACAAACTTGTTGCTATTCTTGTCTTAGTGAATGTTTTCTGACTCATGTAATCTCTCCCGGCTTTTGTAAACCACTTTTATAATTATCAAATAGGTGTAAGCGCTTTCATCAATATCACAAAAATAAACACATATTACAAATATAATTTCATGTAAGCGCTTACATTTAAGTTATGACAATAATAAAATAAGATCAATCTTTATTTTAAAATAATTTAAAAAACATACAAATTAAGAGTAAAGCTTAACCTGCTTGTTTATTGCCCTATAAATTTTTTGTTTAAATAAATGCAATGCAATCATATTGTTATTGTTACTTCTTTCTGTTGTTTCCATATGTAAGTTGTAATACTTAAAATTTAAGGTATATTTGTAAGCGCTTACATTTCTAGTGTGAAAATAGAAAAAACTAAAAAAAAACGATTTTTTATGATGGTTTTAATCATCATGATTTTTTTGTAAACAATAACAAAATAGGATTTGAGCAAGTGAATAACAGACTAACCCTTAAAGAGAAAATAGCTTACGCCAGTGGTGATGTAGCCTCAAATTTTTATTGGCGAGTAATTGATGTTTTTCTATTTATCTTTTATACGGATGTATTTGGTATTTCAGCAGCAGCAGTTGGTACATTGATGTTGGTAACTAGATTAATTGACGCTTTTTCAGATCCGTTAATGGGCGCGTTGGCAGATAGAACTAAAACTCGTTTTGGTAAATTTCGCCCTTATTTATTATGGGGCATAATTCCTATTGCAGCTGCGGGGGTACTCACTTTTACGGTGCCTGATTTTAGTGATAGTAATAAATTAATTTGGGCTTATGGCACTTACATTTTCATGATGTTGGCCTATACATTCATTAATGTGCCTTATGGTGCATTACTTGGCGTAATAACGAGCGACACTCAGCAGCGTACAAATCTAACCAGTTTTAGATTTATTGGTGCTTTTTCTGGCGGCAGCCTAGTGGCTTACCTCACGCCTGAGTTAGTACAATACTTAGGACAGGGGAATGAAGCATTAGGTTGGCAATTGACCATGGTCTTATATGGTTTTATTGCTGGGCTTTTGTTTATTGTCACTTTCAATGGGACTAAAGAGCGGATTTCTCCTCCCCCTGGACAGAAAACCCCAGTATTGCAAGATATAAAAGATTTAGGACAAAATAAACCTTGGCTAGTACTGTTTGCCTTAGCGCTTATTATCATGATTACCATTTCATTGCGTGCAAGTTCAGGTACATTTTATTTTAAATACTATGCCGAGCGACCTGACTTGATTGGCAGTTTTGCCATGGCTTACATGATTGCGTTAGCTATAGGCGCGGCATCAACACCACTATTAACCAAATTTATTGATAAACGTCGTTTGCTGATGATATTGATGACAATTGTTGCTGCACTTTCATTGATTTTCTATTTTGTGCCGAATGACAACATCACCTTAATGTTCGTTTTACAAGTAATGATCGGCTTAGCATTGGGGCCAAAGTCACCCTTGGTTTTCTCTATGTACGCCGATACGGCCGACTTTTCCCAATGGCGAACGGGAAGACGGGCTACAGCGATGATTTTTTCAGCGGCAGCATTTGCGCAAAAGCTTGGTGGTGCGTTAGCAGGGGCTATGATTGGTTGGTTGCTGGCTTCTCTTGGTTATGTTGCTAATCAAGTGCAAACGGGTACCTCTCAAGAAGGAATTGTGTTGTTAATGACGCTTATTCCTGCATTTTTTGCAGTAATTGCTGTGCCGTTAATTTATTTTTATCCGTTAGATGATCAGCAATTAAAAATGCTCCAGAACGAACTACGCAGCCAACAAACGTTAAGGGAGCGAGAAAAAGCTAATACAGATGATGACCAAATAGCGACAACAGGAGCTGTTAATGCCTAAGTTACCTTTGATAAGTATTGATAGTGCAGTTGATGGTTTTAGTAGAGTAAAACTATCAAGCCCAACTAAATTGCCTGATGCTAGGGGGTTTTTATGGAACCGCGCTATGGTAATGCAGGTTAATTGTCGTGGTTATGTCAATTCACAGTTTATGCAGCCTGAACCAGCTAAATACTCTTATGCACCAAACATGGAAGCCAAAAGTTTTATTCAGCCAGAGCATAGTTATTTTAGTCATCATCCAGGACGTTTTTTTTACCTGAAAGATGAAGACAGTGGTGAAATGATTTCTCTACCTTATGAGCCTATGCGTGTTCAACTAGATAGCTTTTCCTTTGAGTTAGGTAGTAGTGATATTACTTGGTCTATTAAACACAGTGGCTTGCAAATAACCATTAAGGTGAATTTAACTAAAGATGACTTAGTTGAGTGTTGGTTTTTTTCGGTAACCAATCTCACTGGTACCGTGAGAAATATCAGCATCTTTCCCTATTTCAGTATTGGTTATATGTCGTGGATGAATCAGTCAGCCACTTATAACGAAAAGCTGAATGCTATTGTTGCTGATTCTGTTACTCCTTATCAAAAAGTAACGGATTATTTTAAAAATAAACAGCTAAAAGATAAAACTTTTTTCCTTAGTGATACAGCGCCTACGGCCTGGCATGCCAATCAAAAGCTCTTTGAAGGAGAAGGCGGACTGCATCAACCCACGGCCTTACAGGCTGACTTGTTAGGCAATGTTGAAGCCCGATATGAAACGCCAGTTGCGGTTATGCAATTTCAACAACGGTTATTGTCCTGTGAGCAAAAAAACTATCAATTCTTGTTTGGGCCGGCAAAAGATGAAGCAGAAATCGCGATAATTAAAGAAAAACACCTTGGTTATCAACAACGAAATAAAGCACGAGAATCTTATCAAGATTACCTTAATCAAGGAAAAGCATGTTTAACCGTTAATAGTGATGATGTCGGCTTTGATGATTTTGTAAATCATTGGTTGCCCAGACAAATGTTTTACCATGGTGACGTCAACCGTTTAAGTACAGACCCACAAACGCGTAACTATATTCAAGACAATATGGGCATGGCCTTTATTAATAGCGAAGTGACTCGGCAAGCTTTTATCTTGGCGTTATCTCAGCAAACCCTGAATGGCGCAATGCCTGAGGGGGTGTTGTTGCACCAAGATGCAGAGCTTAAATATATTAATCAAGTGCCTCATGCCGATCATGGTGTTTGGTTACCGATCTGTTTATCGGTCTATTTAAATGAAACGGCTGATGTTAGCTTACTCAGTGAAATGATTACTTTTGCTGATTCAACTCAGGAGCAATCTTTTGCCTGTCATATAAGGTTAGCGCTGGATTATCTGATTAATGCTACTGATCATCGAGGTTTAAGTTTTATTGAACAAGGTGATTGGTGCGACCCTATGAATATGGTGGGTTACCAAGGTAAAGGGGTTTCTACTTGGTTATCTTTAGCAACTGCTTATGCGTTAACTACGTGGTGCGATCTCTGTGATGAATATGATATTAATATCAGTCGACAAAAATATGATGAATATCGCTTTGCAGCTCAAGCAATTAATAACGCTGTAAATGAGCACTTATGGCATGGTCAATGGTTTGCTCGGGGGATTACTGATAATGGCCGTGTTTTTGGCACCAATGAAGAGGCTGAGGGCAAGATATTTCTTAATCCGCAAAGTTGGGCCATGCTTAGCGGTGCGGCAAGTGAACATCAACAATCAGATATGATAGCGGCCATAGGTACTCAATTGATAACACCTCAAGGAGTAATGATGCTGGCGCCAAGTTATACCGCTATGGTGGAAGATATTGGCCGTATTACGCAAAAACATCCAGGAGTGTCTGAAAATGGCTCTGTTTACAATCACGCGGCAATATTTTACGTGTATGCACTTTATCAAGCAGGACAAAATAACTTAGCTTTTGAGTTACTCAATAAAATGCTACCGTCGCTTGAAAATGCCGAAGTTACCGGGCAATTACCTATTTATGTGCCAAATTACTATCGCGGTGCTTATCATCAGTTCCCCAAACAAGCGGGGCGCTCGAGCCATTTGTTCAATACCGGGACAATTTCTTGGATATATCGTTGTTTAGTAGAAGAGTTGTGTGGTTTGAAAGGCTGTGCAAAAGGCTTACAGATAGCGCCAAAACTGCCAACAACGATGAAGCGTTTATCTGGTCAGCGACTCTTTAGGGGGGCAATGGTTAATTTTGATATTGAGCAAGTCGACGAGATTTTCACCATGGAAGTATTACTTGATAAGCAAGTTATTGTGAGCAATGTATTAACCGATTTACAGTCAGGAAAAAATTATCAGCTGCAGGTGAGGGTACCGTTACATGGTTAAACCAGCAAAAAAAGTGCCGAACTTATTTATTGTTATGGGCGTTAGCGGTACGGGGAAATCATGTTTAGCCAAACAAATGGCCGATGAGTTTTCGTTAGTGTTTGTGGATGCCGATGATTTTCACAGCGCGCAAGCCAAAAAGCATATGGCTGAAAATAAGCCATTAACCGATGAGATGAGAGTGCCTTGGTTAAGGGATATTATGGCTCATTTAGCTATTTTGTCTCAGCAAGGTGACTCGGTAGCGCTCGCTTACTCAGGATTAAAGTCGGCGCATCGAGATTTATTTAGAGAGCTGCCTTTTTATTGCCACTTCTTTTATCTGATTGCTAATAAGCATGTTATTGCCAAGCGAATTGCTCAACGAGAGAATCATTTCTTTTCAGCCACATTACTTGATAGCCAATTTGAAGCGATGGAGTCACCTTTGCTCAATGAACAAGACATTAGCACTATTAACATAGAGCGTCCTTTTTTGTTGGTTGCAGATGACATAAATAAACTCGCTCAGCTAGTTATGAGGAAAGTAAAGTATGGATGATTTCTTGAAGTTTATCAGTATTATATTAGTGACATTCTCTATTAATGCCTGTGCGCTAGAGGCGTTAAAGTCATCAGAAGAAATTCTAATAGATGGCCTAGCCAATGAAGCTAGCTGGCAGTTAGCGAAATGGCAACCAATAAATCATTTGATTCTTGGCAGCACGCCGAGTACTGATGATTTTTCCGGGCAATTTAAAATACTTTGGGATGAAGCGCAATTATATTTATTGGTAGAGATTACCGATGATGTTTTATTCGATCAACATGCTGATCCGCGCTATTTATATTGGGATGATGATTGTCTTGAGGTATTCCTTGATGAGGATGCCTCCGGTGGAAACCATTTAGCTAACTTTAATGCCTTTGCCTACCATATTGCCCTTGATAATCAGGTTGTAGACATGGGTGAAAAGCATGCCGATGGCTCTGACAATTTTGTTCTATTAAATGATCATATCACTAGCAAATGGCGACGAAGCGACAGCGCACCAAATAAAATCATTTGGGAGGTGGCGGTTCGGGTTTTTGACGATAGTTTTACCATGAAAACAAAAAGTCCGCTGGCGGTGAGTTTATTTGAGGGTAAAAAACTCGGCTTTATGTTGGCTTATTGTGATAACGATGGCAGTAAAAAACGAGAACACTTTATTGGTTCAACAGCTATTAAAGCTGTTAATGGTAATAAAAATTTAGCTTATATCACCGCTGATGTTTTTAGCCGATTAACGCTAATTAAGTAATATTAGCTAGAAGAGTAACTCCTTTTCTTGTGAAGTAGAGTTTTTTGGAGCTTAGATGACATCGACAATTATCAGCTTCCCTTACCAGCCTTGGTTAATTTTTAAGGCTGGTGTTTTTTATTTAAATGGTAATGGTAAATAGAATATCATTAATTATTTTACTTACCATTACTGGCTCAACCATTTGAAATTTGTCAAATATAAGGTTTACCAATGAAGATAGTATTAAAGTACTTTAGCGTATCGTATCTGGTGTTTAGTCTATGCGCTTGTGAAGCGAACATTAATGAGCAACAAGCAGATGAACTAAAAAAAACTAAGCAGCATGAGCTAGAGCAACCTGAGAAAAAGCAATTTGAGCAAAAAAGCCAAAGATTAGCGCAAGTTGAACAAAACGTTGAACGCTTGTTGAGTAAAATGACTTTACCAGAAAAAGTATCTTTGGCGCATGCCAGTGGGAAGTTTCACATAAATGCCATTGAACGCGTTGGTATTCCTGAAATGTGGTTATCGGATGGCCCTCATGGCGTACGTCATCAAATTGAGCGTCATACCTGGGCATCGGCTGGTTGGACTGATGATCATGCCACCTATTTACCCCATCTTACCTCTGTTGCCGCTAGCTGGGATGTTGAAATATCTCGATTACATGGCCAAGTATTAGGGGCTGAAGCCCGTGATAGAAAAAAAGATTTTATTCTAGGACCAGGCGTTAATTTAGCGCGTTTACCTTTATATGGCAGAAACTTTGAGTATATGGGAGAAGATCCTATATTAGCTGCAAAGTTGGTTGTTCCGCAGATAGAAGCTATTCAAGCCAATGATGTGGCGGCGACCGTTAAACATTATGCGTTAAATACGCAAGAGTTAAATAGAGTTGGCGTTAATGCTAAGCCAGATGAGCGAACTTTAAGGGAAGTCTATTTGCCTGCATTTGAAGCAGCCGTTAAAGAGGCGGGTGTACTTGGTATGATGGGCTCATATAATCAATACTATGGCACTAATGCTAATCAAAGTAAGCATTTAGTTATGGATATTTTAAAAGGGGAGTGGGGCTACCAAGGAGTATTACTGACTGATTGGCATGTTGATATTAATACCTATGATGCAGCCGTTAATGGTTTAGATTTAGAAATGGGGACTAAAGTTGATGATTATCAAAATTATTTTTTGGCGAAACCCTTTCTAAAAATGATCGAAGCGGGAAAAATTCCTCAATCTGTTGCCGATGAAAAAGCTAGACGCATTCTTAGAGTGCAACATAGCATTGGTATGTATGACAAAAATCGTTTACCTGGCTCAAGAAATACTCTAATACATCAAGCTGCTGCGCGTAAAATTGCCACCGAAGGTGTAGTGTTATTAAAAAATGATATTGTTGGTTCGAAAACGGTATTACCGTTAGACAAAAAACACGTCAAAAATATTCTGGTACTTGGCCCTAATGCGGATAAAAAACATGGTACCGGTGGTGGTTCATCAGAAGTTAAATCGTTATATGAAATAACGCCTCTGCAAGGTTTAAAAGCAAAATTTGGTGAAGATGTAAATATTACTGTGATGAGAGCGCGTAGTAGTGAATTGTCTGCTATTGCCAGTGATTATGTGGAGAGCCGTCATTGGACTGGGACACCAGCATGGAATATATCGTACTTTAATGAATCAGCACGAATAAACTTAACAGAGCAATCTTGGATAGTTGACTCTAAGTTTACCGCTACGGATGTTAACACTACTCAGTTCATTACTATGTCTGCAAAGATTAAACCTTTGACGACAGGTTTCCATCAACTAAATGTTGAAACATTAGGTGACTTTCAATTAAAAATAAATGGTGAAGTTGCTATTACTCATCAAGTTGAAGATGTTGAATCAACGGGCACAAGTAATGAAAGTAAAGCTATCACATTAACTGATAATATAACGCTCACGGCAGGTGAAACATACACCTTTGAAATTGAGTATAACGGCAGTGAACGCTTCACTTTAGGTTGGAATGCACCCGGTGAGTTGTTTAGCAGTGAAGCTGATTATATTGCTGCAGCGAAACAAGCTGATGCGGTGATTTACTTTGGTGGTTTGAGCCATGGTGATGACAGAGAGTCTATCGATCGCCCAGATATGAAACTGCCCAACTCGCAAGATGAAATTATTAGTAAGTTGATTGCTGCTAATGAAAAAACCGTGGTGTTTTTGGTTGCAGGCTCAGCCGTTGAAATGCCTTGGGCAAAGCGCGCTAATGCGATTGTTTGGGGTTGGTATGGCGGTATGGAAGCGGGTAATGCTTTTGCTGATATTTTAACGGGTGATGTTAATCCTAGTGGTAAAATGCCAATTACCTTACCGGTTCGTCTTGAAGATACCGCTCCTATTGCGCTTAATGATTATAACGCTAAAGAAAGCTTATACATCGAAGGGGTCTTTATTGGCTATCGCTGGTTTGAGCAGCAAAATATCAAACCAATCTTTGCCTTTGGTCATGGCCTTTCATATAGCCAATTTTCGTTAACAGACATTCACCTATCGGCATCAAACATCACTGCTGACGAGCGTATTATTGTGATAGTTCAGGTTAAAAATACCGGAAAGGTTGCAGGCGCAGAGGTTGTACAATTATATCTACACGACAAAGAAGCCAGTGTAGAGAGACCACTAAAAGAGCTTAAAGGTTTTACCAAGGTATATTTAGCGCCAGGGGAAAGCAAGCGAGTCAGTCTTTCACTGAATAAACGCGACCTATCTTTTTGGGACGTTAACACTAATGATTGGTTGGCTGAGGCCGGGGAGTTCGAAATACAGTTAGGTACTTCACTTGATAATATTCACCAAAAAGCAAGCTTTACTTACCAGCAATAAATTTGAACAATGGTTAGCGATGTTTGTCGTATGAGCATCGTTAATCATCTATCAATACGTGGAGCCGCAAGGCATTTTGTGTAACTGCCCCTTTTCCTATTTCTTCTTTGCTTTTCCGCCTTGTATTTTCAATTTTATTGGATAAATCCATACTAGCTTTAATTGCTCTTATTGTGTTTTTAAAAAATAGATTTGCAATTAAGTAGACGATCGGTCTATTATGTAAGTATGAATTTACCAATAACAAAACCACGTCGTGGTAGACCGCCGAAAGTATCACGCGAAAACCAAGATACTAGGGCTGAATTAATCCGCAGTGGCCTTGAACAACTAACAGAAAGCGGCTTTGCTTCTTCTGGAATTGATCAGATCTTAAAAAAGGTAAAAGTACCTAAAGGTTCTTTTTATCATTACTTTGCCAGCAAAGAAGCATTTGGTCAGGCTGTAATTGAAAATTATGCGAATTATTTTGCCAATAAATTAGACGCGTGTTTGTCAGATGAATCGTATCCACCGTTAACACGCATAAGTAACTTTGTTGAAGACGCCAAGGTAGGTATGATCCGCCATCAATTTAAGCGGGGATGCTTAGTGGGTAATCTTGGCCAAGAAGTAGATTTATTACCTGAAAGCTTTAGACAACAATTAATTGATATATTTCATTGCTGGCAGCACCGTATAGCAAGTTGCCTTAAAGCTGCCAAAATTCAAGGTGAGATATCAAATACTGCAAATTGCGAACTGCTAGCCGAATGTTTTTGGATTGGCTGGGAGGGTGCAGTTAGTAGAGCAAAACTGGTACAAGATACCAAACCACTAGAAAATTACTTTAATCATTTTATCGCGGCTTTGCCCAGATAAATTTTTTTTACTATTTATAGACGATCAGTCTAAATAAGGATGACAATATGTTTACCGGTATTTTAATTGAAAAAGATGACCAAGGTTACCGAGCGGCTATCAAAGATATTGATGAAAGTGTATTACCTGAAGGTGATGTTACCATCAACGTTTCGCATAGCACACTTAATTATAAAGATGCTTTAGCGATCACAGGTAAAGGTCCTGTAGTAAGAAAATTTCCTATGGTACCGGGTATTGATTTAGTTGGTACGGTTGAGCAAAGTGAAAGTGATAAATTTAATGTTGGCGATCAAGTGTTACTCAATGGCTTTGGTGTAGGTGAAACTCATTGTGGTGGCTTAGCTCAAAAAGCACGTTTAAAAAGTGAATGGTTAATTCCACTGCCTAAAGCATTTTCACCACGTCAAGCAATGGCGATTGGCACAGCAGGATATACGGCGATGCTTTGCGTAATCGCGCTTGAAAAAAATGGCATAACACCAGATAAAGGCGAGATTTTGGTAACAGGCGCTAACGGTGGTGTAGGTAGTTTTTCTATCGCAATCTTAGCAAAACTTGGTTATAAAGTAGTTGCTTCAACAGGTCGAGTTGACCAAGCAGAATACCTAGAGAAATTAGGTGCATCGGAAGTTATTGATCGTAAAGTATTATCAGAACCCGGTCGTCCATTAGCGAAAGAACGTTGGGCAGGAGCAATCGATTCTGCAGGAAGCCATACACTAGCGAATGTTTGTGCAAGCATACAATACGGCGGTGCTGTTGCTGCTTGTGGTTTAGCACAAGGTATGGATTTACCTGCTTCTGTTGCCCCATTTATTTTACGTGGTGTTACTTTAGCTGGCATAGATAGTGTAATGCGACCTATCGAAGACCGCATTGAAGCTTGGCAGCGTCTTGCTGATATTTTAGACCCTGAAGTATTTGAAGATATTTCTACTGATATAAGCTTGAGTGAAGTTGTATCTACGGCCGAAGAATTAATGGCAGGCAAAATTCGTGGCCGTGTGGTTGTTGATATTAATAAATAATATCAAGGCTATCAGGGTGTAAAGTCAAGTGGCCAGAGCATACTTTTTAAAGGAGCATTTTAATGCTCCTTTTTCATTTATTGAAAGTAGTTCAAATGTTTCTATTGTTCAAACAGAAGTAAATATAAAAATCACAATGAGGTTATCATTGGAATCCTTAAGCTTTCTCTTTTAAGTAAGTTCGCTGCCACTTCGGGTGTAACCTGATAAAACTCGTTAACGTACTCTTGCGCGTTTAAATACTCTTTTATTTGGCTTTTTACCTTGCATGGGTTATCGCATTGTAGAGAAAAAGCTAATGTATAAT
>Ga0105355_10005476_pt1 | contig 10719 bp, 10 predicted proteins | sample GOMGulsemesocosm_2_FD_83508 | JGI IMG/M metagenome (GOLD analysis project Ga0105355, IMG submission 83508) | Methane-oxidizing microbial communities from mesocosms in the Gulf of Mexico - GOM9C Gulf of Mexico | ecosystem: Environmental > Aquatic > Marine > Cold seeps | place: Gulf of Mexico...
CCGCGCTTAACCATCTCGCCGGCTTGCGCGTCGCGCAGGAAGGAACCGAATTGATCTTCGCCAATGCCACCGCCAAAACTTTCACGTGACTTGCCAAGGCCTGCGCTTTTTAGCATCTCCGACAGAAAACTGGCCTCAAGTTTTTGCGCCACCTCCCAGAGGCGTTGATCCTCTGGTGTTTTTACATCCGTAGTAGGTCGTTGATTTTGTAGCCCGGAGAACCCGGTTGATGTGATCTCAGTCATCAGAAGTTCTTTCCAATTGATCCTATATTTTTGTTTTTAATTGGTTTTGGTAAAGAAACTGGTAACTGCCTTTGGGTGATAAAGCTGCGACGGAAGCAATCCGGGTGATCCATGCAGAACGCAGTTACAATAGACATGTTTTTTCAACCAAAGCCTCAGGTGCGCCCCTCGGATGTGCGTGCACGGGTTGTGGCTGAAGGCGCAACTACCGAGGTTGTCGTTGCTGATCAAAGCTTTGAGAATCTCGTCGCGGTCCCGATTGAGGCTGTGGAAACGACGGTTCATGTTCCGGTAAAACAAGTGGCATTTAACGTGCAGTTCCTTGATGGAAAAACAGATTTGAGCCCTGAAGTTACAGGTGGCGGGGATGTGCATACAACATCACCTGACTTGAGGCTTGTAGAGGATGGGCAAGCAGACATAGCAACGCCCACCTTTGATGGTTTCGATGGACGGGCCTTGTTAGGACCGAAAGGAATCCAGTCGCTGTCCCATACCTCAGATGCACCGATAGATGAAATGCAGGGCTTGCCTCGAAGGAACTCTCCCGAGTTCCCAGTAGAGCGTGAGCTTCCTCTAACCAATTCTACAGCCGAACAACCACACGGGACGCTTTCCGAAGTTGCCTCACGCGACATGCGGCCCCCTCAGAATATACCGTCGGTTCCGCCGCAAAAGCCGGAACCCGCAGCAGAAATGATTGATACGCGAAACTTAGTCTCGCCACAGGACGCACAAACCGCAAACAACACAAACCCGCCGGCACCCAATACGCAACCATCATCCCGCTTCACTGATGAGGTTGCCACTTTACCCGAAACGCAAGAGGGTGCAGAAAGCCAACTGTTTGAAATGCTTGATAAGCCAAGCGCGATAACTCCTAGGGCGGTAGATGAGACAGCGAAGGTTGCGCTGACAAATGTGAAACCAACCGACATTACTTCATTTAAGCTAGATCAAAACTTCGGAACTGGCGAGAATTCGGAAACGTTGGCCGTGCGACAGACACTGCATGCGACGAGACCAACCGTTTCGTCTGAAAAACTGGATGGATCACCCGATTTGGGCAAGCAGGCTTCAGTGACCCCATTCGAATTTCGGCCTCTCGTTCAGAAAACGACGGGTGTGGAAGTTGATAAAAAATCGGGTCAGCATCAACCTGATGCGCAGGTCACGGTAATAGTAAGCTCAGGTGCAAACATGGGGCGTCTGATATCGGCACCTGCCGTCGAGCCGCCTTCCTCCCCCCAATTGACGAGACGCGAACCCGAGATCGCTGCTGATGCAAAGCAGATTACCCCCACACGAGCGAGAAACCAAGATGCCGGTCACTCGGTTGTGGAAAATTGGCTCCGTCAGGCCAGCCGATCCGATCCTCAAGTTGCTGCGCAATTTCAACCAACAAGTGCCATCCATGCATCTGGGCTCGTTTTGGACAGTCAGATGTCAGAACCCTTGCCATTTTCGGGAGGCCAAGACCTTACGATCATGTCTCGAGGTGTGGAAATTCCCCCGCCTATCTCTGCTCTCCCTCCGGGTGACCCTGCCAGATTCGCACATGTTTCTAGGCAGTTGATGGAAGTTGCTGCGCGACATGGCGATGGGCCCATAGAGTTGACACTGTCCCCCGAAGAACTGGGACGAGTCAGGATGAACTTTGCGGTCCAAGATGGAACGCTGACAGTGACTGTGGCCACTGAACGCAGTGAAACACTGGCTCTGATGCGCAGACATATTGATGCATTGCTCCAAGATTTCCAAGACATCGGTTATTCTGAGGTGAACTTGGAATTTACGGGGTCCGATAGCCAACAAACGGGTGAGGACCTGCCTCAGGAGGTCGCGAATGAAAGCAGCCCTTCTTCTGATGGCACTATTTCCTCTGTGGAGGGTGCCCGAGAACCTATTCGAATTAACCTCGAAGCTGCCGGAAGTTCCGGCCTTGATTTAAGAATATGAGAGGACACCACAATGGAAGTGACACAAGCAACCGTCAACACTGGAACGACTGCACAGACGAGTGCTGCGCAAAGCAGTACTGCGATCAGTTCTGATTTTGATACATTTCTGAAGATGCTAACCGCACAAATCCAAAACCAAGATCCGTTGAACCCAATTGAATCTCAAGACTACGCAGTGCAGCTGGCTACTTTTTCCAGCGTTGAGCAGCAAGTGCAAACCAATGATTTGCTGAAGGTGTTGGGTACGCAATTCGGTTCAATGGGTTTATCGCAAATGGCGAGCTGGATTGGCATGGAAGCACGCGCGGCAGCCCCTGTTCAGTTTGACGGGACTCCGATTGAGATCTCGCCCAACCCCGCAGTCGGGGCGGATAAAGTCGAGCTGGTTGTGCGTGATTCAGACGGAAATGTCGTGCAGCGCGAAGAGATTTTGAAATCGACTGACAGCTTTGATTGGGCCGGTGTGGCGACAGATGGAACACCCTTACCAAACGGTCTTTATAGCTTCTCGGTAGAAAGTTTCAAAAATGGTCAATCTTTGATCGAGACACCAGCCGAAGTTTATGCCGAAGTGGTTGAGGTCCGCGGCGTGAATGGCCAGTCAGTTGCCGTTCTGAAGGGGGGATCGATGGTTAGTATTGATGCAGTTTCGGCCCTTCGTCAGCCTGGATAAACCCCCAACCCGTACCCCAAGGCAACAAGGCAAACTCCGCCACAAGTCAGAACAACCCAGCGCCAAACCATGCGTTTGGGAGTAGGTGTAGGTGTCTGATTATATTGCATCAAAGCGGCCTCAGCGATTTGTGGTAAACGCGGCCCAAAACGGCCCAAAACCTTTACTGTGCGGATAAGATCTTCAAATACAGCGCGAGGCCCGATACTGTCTTTGATATAGCTTTCCACGACAGGATGGGCGACCTCCCAGATGTTCATCTTCGGATCAAGAGACCGTGCAACACCTTCAACAACAACCATGGTACGTTGCAGTAGGATCAATTCCGTTCGAGTTTCCATGCCAAAACGTTCAGTGACTTCAAATAGATAACTCAGAAGCGACCCCATCGAAATTCTGCTGGCATCGATGCCAAAAATTGGCTCGCCCACGGCACGTAGTGCACGGGAAAATTCATCTATATCCCGGTCAGCCGGTACATAACCTGCCTCAAAATGGACCTCAGCTACACGTTTGTAATCGCGCTTAATGAAACCATAAAGGATTTCGGCATAGACCCGGCGAGTGTATTCATCAATCTGCCCCATGATCCCAAAATCATACGCTATGATATCACCATTTGCCGCGACTTTCAGGTTGCCTTGGTGCATGTCTGCATGAAAGAATCCATCACGCAATGCGTGGGACAAAAATAGTTCCAACACCCGGTTTGCAAGGGCTGGGCGACTGTGCCCAGCCGCATCCAATGCGTCATTATCGCCCAAGCTTGCGCCTTCTGCCCAATCCAATGTCATTACGCGGCGACCCGAGAATTCCCAGCGGATGCCCGGCACCTGAAAGCCAGAGTCATTTAGGGTGTTTGCTTCAAATTCGGATGCTGACGCACTTTCCAATCGAAGATCCAGCTCACCCAAAACGATGCCCTCAAAATGCGCGATCACATCTTGAGGGTGCAAGCGACGAGAGGCCGGAGAAAGCATTTCAATCATGGAGGCGGCGAAATAAAACGCGTCGATATCCTTGCGAAAGGCGCGCTCAACATTCGGCCGCAGCACTTTTACAGCAACCTCATCTCCAGTGTCGCGTAATCGGGCTTTGTGCACTTGCGCAATAGAGGCCGCAGCAACGGGGCCGCTGAATTCAGAGAAAATCTCATCCACGGGATGCCCCAGCTCGTCCTCAACGCACTGACGTGCAATGTCGGATGAGAATGGTGGGAGCCGGTCCTGTAGAACCCGCATTTGCGTTGCCAGTTTATCGCCAACCACATCGGGGCGGGTCGAAAGAACTTGGCCAAATTTGATGTATGCGGGGCCAAGCGCTGTAAGCGCACGGGTCACCGGAGGCATCTGGGGATCGCCCTTCAAGCCCAACCATCGCACGGGCCAGGCAAATGTGCGTGCCACAATGCGCAGAGGGGTGGGGGCGTCCACTGCATCCAGAATTACAGACATCGCACCAGTGCGTTCTAAGGTCGCGCCGGTACGGATTAGGCGCCAAATATTATGTGGACCGCGCATTTAAATCTTCCAACCTGAATGTAGTGCCGCAATGCCCATCGACAGGTTCCGGTATTTGACTTGGTCAAACCCTGCGTCGCGGATCATATCGACGAATACCTCTTGTTTGGGGAATTTGCGTATAGATTCAACGAGATATTGATAGCTGTCGGCATCACCTGCAATCATCTGACCCATCTTTGGGATCACATTGAATGAATAGAGATCATAAGCTTTCTGCATCAGATCATTGGGGATCTGGCTGAATTCTAGAACCATTAGGCGGCCACCCGGGCGTAACACACGGTAAGCTTCGCGCAACGCATCAGGGATGCGCGTGACGTTTCTAATGCCGAAGGAAATTGTGTAAACGTCAAAGCTGTTGCTCTCAAACGGCAGCGCCATCGCATCACCGACAACCCAATCGAGACTGTCAGCCATCGCTCCCGCTTCGGCACGGCGACTGCCTTCAATCAGCATGTTTTCAGTCATATCGCAGACTGTCGCATGCCCACGGCCAGCACGATTGAGAAAGCGAAATGAAACATCGCCGGTCCCTCCAGCAACATCGAGCAACCGCTGCCCCGGGCGCGGAGCAAGCCAATCCATCATCGCATCTTTCCAGACCCGGTGAATGCCCATCGACATAGCATCGTTCATAACGTCGTATTTTGACGCCACATTGCTAAACACACCATGCACCATCCCGGCTTTTTCGGTTTCGTCAACGGTTTGAAATCCGAAATGTGTGGTATTCTTGGTCATGGGCTTGCCGTCCTTCTGTTCACACCCTCATATAAGGCCCGAACCGCGCATACAATGGCGTGGAGTGAAGGAGGACATTTTGACACTGAAAAAAGCCTCAGCATTGCTAATTGTCGCGATTGCCGTCGTGGCATCCATGAATCCTGTGTTCCGGCAGATGTTCCGGGGGCCTCTTATTCGTGAGGCAGATCTGGCACACCCGATCACAGTTCAGGCAATAGTGACTATTCTGGTTCTGTTTTTCGTTGTGGCGCTTGGGAACTTCATTGCGGTTTGTATGAGGACTGGAAGAAAAGTGGTGACGGCTTCTGAGGATGGTTGGATTTCTCTACGTATCAAAGTCGGGCCGCGATGTTTGGTTATGTGACCATCAGTGCGGCGGTGCTGACCGTTCGATATAACGATCAGGAAGTTCGCGCTTTGAACTGGTGTTTCAGAGAGCAATCGGCCAATTGGGAGCAACTTACTGCTGTTCAGCCTGCTTTTGATTTGAATGGATATCTGAAGCTGCGATTTGCAGGCGGTAAGGTGATCCGGATCGCACCGTTGATGGAAGGGTATGATTCGTTGATTGAATACGCAGAAGGACGCTTGTCAGATGCCTGAATTGCCCGAAGTTGAAACTGTTCGCCGTGGCCTTTTGCCTGCGATGGAAGGGCAGAAGATTGCTCAGGCCGAAGTACGCCGTGCTGGGCTGCGCTGGCCATTTCCTGAAAATATGGCCGCGCGGTTGATCGGCGCGCAGGTGAATGCGTTGCGCAGACGATCAAAATACATTCTGCTGGATCTTGATACGGATGAAACCCTGATCATTCATCTTGGGATGTCGGGACGCATGCAGGTTTCTGGTGTTTCTATCGCTGGGTTCTACCACGATCACATACCAGAACAGAAACACGACCACGTTGTTTTACATATGGAAAATGGTGCTCGGGTCACGTTCAACGATGCCCGGCGTTTTGGGGCTATGGATTTGACCCCCACGGATCAGGTGAGTGAACACAAGATGCTCGCCGGTCTTGGGCCAGAACCCCTGGGTAATGATTTTCACGAAACCCTGTTGAAGGATCGCTTCGCTGGTCGCAAAACGCCGGTCAAATCGGCGTTGCTAGATCAGAAGATTGTTGCGGGACTCGGTAATATTTATGTTTGTGAGGTGCTCAATCGCGTTGGGATCTCGCCAAGACGACCTGTGGGCGCAATTGACGCTGCGGAAATTGGGAGACTCGTACCTGCCATCAGGACGGTGTTGCGGGAGGCTATTGAGGCTGGTGGATCCTCTCTGAAAGACTATCGTCAAGCGGACGGTGAACTTGGTTATTTTCAACACTCTTTTAAGGTTTATGGGCGTGAAAACGAACCCTGTCAGACACCGGGTTGCGATGGTGAAATAGAGCGAATCACACAGGCTGGACGCTCATCTTTCTTTTGTGCGCAATGCCAAAGATAGCTTGATCCGCGCGCGGGGTTTGGTAAGGCTCGGCCCAAACTGAGGTAACAGATGGTATCCTAAATGGCCTATGAGACGCTGATCGTCGAGATTGAAGACCACGTCAAAACGATCCGGTTGAACAGACCTGATGCGTTGAACGCCCTTAACAGCACTCTGCTGTCTGAACTGGCAGAGGCCGTAAAAGCGGCTGAAAGTAATGACAAAGTGCGCTGTGTCATTATCACGGGTTCGGAAAAGGCATTTGCCGCTGGGGCCGACATCAAAGAGATGTCAGAAAAGTCTTTCGTTGATGTTTACATGAGCGATTTGTTTGGTCCTGAAACCGATCAATTGGTGAAATCACGTAAGCCTATTATTGCGGCTGTGTCTGGTTATGCGCTGGGCGGCGGTTGTGAGCTTGCGATGATGTGTGACTTCATTATCGCTTCCGACACTGCGAAATTCGGGCAACCGGAAATCAACCTTGGTGTTGTTGCCGGTATTGGCGGCACCCAGCGTTTGTCGCGTTATGTTGGCAAATCCAAATCTATGGATATGCATCTGACGGGCCGCTTTATGGATGCTGAAGAAGCCGAACGTTCCGGTCTTGTGTCGCGCGTTGTACCAGCGAAAAAGCTGATGGAAGAAGCCATGAGCGCCGCGCAGAAGATTTCTGAGAAATCAATGCTGACGTCTATGGTGGTAAAAGAGGTGGTGAACCGTGCTTGGGAAACCACCCTGTCCGAAGGTTTGCTGTTTGAACGCCGGGCCTTCCATTCTCTCTTTGCGTCGGAAGACCAAAAAGAGGGTATGGGCGCCTTCCTAGAAAAGCGCCAAGCGCAGTTCCGGGACAAATAATTTACTCTGTGATCCGTGGCGCTTGTTACGGATCACATTTTCAGGCGTTTTGGGGTTTCCCTTCGGGCTAAAATACCCTAATGACTGCCGTTATACATGCGTGTGAGGCCCGCTTTGGCCAGAATCATCGGTTCTGAACCCGGTTGGACCTGCTGCGCGGAATAGAATTCAATGCCCGGCCACGTCCGGCGAGAAGGAACAGAGAACATGGCAAATACGCCTCAAGCTAAAAAACGCGCCCGTCAGAACGAAACCCGCTTTGCCGTAAACAAAGCACGTCGTTCACGTATCCGCACATTCCTGCGTAAAGCAGAAGAAGCAATCGCTTCTGGCGACAAAGACGCATCTGTTGCAGCATTGAAAGCTGTTCAGCCAGAACTAATGCGCGGCGTGACAAAAGGTGTTTACCACAAGAACACAGCTTCCCGCAAAATGTCTCGTCTTTCTGCCCGTGTAAAAGCACTCGGCTGAACTGCAACACATTACTGATTCTGAAGCGGCGTACCCTGTTTGGGGTGCGCCGCTTCTTTGCATTTGCAGCATCGCAATTGCAGCGCCCCCTTGTTTTAAACGTTAAAAATAGTGACCCGAGGATTCGAATTCACAAAGTGTGAGTCAAGGATGAAGTTCTATTGCGCGAGGCGCCTACAGCTTGCTAATTTGTTCAAGCGATTCACGTTTACCTTAGGGGACAAGCAATGAGCCCAGGGTTGGTTTCAAGTATTTCAGAAGTAACTCCACAAGACGCGTGGAACATTTTGACAGACGAAAACAACACGAGACTTATTGACGTCAGGACGCGCGCCGAATGGGGATTTGTCGGCGTTCCTGATTTAAGGGGGTTGAACCAAGAGACGATTTTTGTCGAATGGGCCAGCTATCCTTCAATGTCTGCAAATCCGCATTTCGGGGAGGAGGTACTGGAAGCACTAGATGGGGAAATCCCTGCTAAGCTGCTTTTCCTGTGCCGGTCCGGAGTGCGTTCTCTTCATGCCGCGAGAGCGGTGGCTGATCTGTTGTCTGACTGTGGGAAGTCGGTGCAATGCATCAATATAGCCGAAGGATTTGAAGGTGACCTGAATTTCGAGGGACGGAGGGGCCAGCTTAACGGCTGGAAGTTGAGAGGGCTGGCATGGCGCCAGTCGTAATGTGGATGTTGACGACGCGGGTTAAAAATAATGATGAACCAATCTTGGGTCAAAATCAGGGAAGGCCTCGAGGCCACCGTTGGTAAGAATAATTATGTGAACTGGATCGAGCCCCTTGAGCTCTCTGGTCTCGACAATGGTGTAGCTGTATTTCGTGTGCCGACGAACTTCATGGGGAACTGGGTATCTCGTAACTTTGGCGATGATATTGTGCAGTTGCTTAAAAGCAGCGGTGAAGCGGTAAGCCGTCTTGAATTCTCGGTCGGCGCGGCGCGTGCTGCTAAGCGTGCGATTAGTGACGTTCCGGCGTCTGAGGCGAAAGCTGTTTCACGCCCACAACAGGCCGCTGTGTCAAAGAAGGCGACATCTGTTGTGCCTGGTGCGCCGCTTGATGCACGTTTCACCTTTGATAGTTTTGTTGTGGGTAAGCCAAACGAGCTTGCTCACGCAGCCGCGCGTCGTGTGGCTGAAGGGGGCGAAGTCGCCTTCAATCCTCTGTTTTTGTACGGTGGTGTTGGCCTTGGTAAAACGCACCTAATGCATGCGATTGCCAATCAACTGCGTACACAACGCCCTGATCTAAACGTGGTTTATCTGTCTGCTGAGCAGTTTATGTACAAATTTGTACAAGCGCTACGCGACAAAAAGATGATGGATTTCAAGCAGTTGTTTCGCGCTGTGGATATCTTGATGGTGGATGACGTTCAGTTCATCGCGGGCAAAGGTTCTACTCAAGAAGAATTTTTCCATACATTTAACGCGTTGGTGGATCAGAACAAACAGATCATCATTTCTGCAGATCGCGCCCCAGGCGAAATCAAAGAACTCGAAGATCGTATTCGGTCCCGGATGCAAAGCGGACTCGTGGTTGATCTACATCCGACAGATTATGAACTCCGCCTAGGCATTTTGCAGCATAAAGTTGAAACACACCTAGTCAGAGATCCGTCCCTTGTCATCGCTGATGGCGTGCTCGAATTCCTTGCGCACCGCATTTCCACCAATGTACGTGTGCTTGAGGGGGCTTTGACCCGTCTTTTCGCCTTCGGATCACTTGTTGGCCGTGAAATCACGCTAGAGTTGGCACAGGATTGTTTGGCCGATGTTTTACGGTCTTCCGACCGCAAAATCACCGTTGATGAAATTCAACGCAAGGTCAGTGATCATTACAACATTCGCCTGTCGGAGATGATCGGCCCACGCCGTGTGCGTAACATCGCGCGCCCACGCCAGGTTGCAATGTACTTGGCAAAACAGCTTACCACTCGGTCATTGCCCGATATTGGGCGGCGGTTTGGTGGGCGTGATCACACCACGGTTATGCATGGCGTGAAACGCATCGAAGAGCTCCGTGCGTCTGATTCTCAGCTTGAGGATGATCTCGAACTGTTGCGCCGAGCGCTCGAAGCCTGATTTTCGCATATAATCTCGCCAGATAACGGGCTGGGGCCTTGACGCCCCGCCTATTCCATTGAACATTCGGAAAAATGATTTCATGGGCCGCGAGAATGCGCTACATTCGGCGTCCCGGCGGGTAAAACTCGCCAAACAAGGAGCAACGGAATGAAACTCAGCATCGAGCGTGCAGCCCTTCTGAAAGCCGTGTCACAGGCACAATCAGTTGTTGAGCGGCGTAATACCATTCCGATCCTTGCCAACGTCTTGATTGAAGCCGAAGGCGAAACCGCCAGCTTCCGAGCTACCGATCTTGATATCGAAGTGGTCGACAAGGCCCTCGCGCAAGTCGAACGTGCTGGTGCGATTACTGTGTCCGCAGTGACCCTTCATGAGATCGTGCGCAAACTTCCCGATGGCGCCCTTGTCACGTTGACTGAAGATGGCGCAGCTGGCCGTTTGATCGTGGAAGCGGGACGTTCCAACTTCTCGCTGGCAACTTTGCCGCGCGAAGATTTTCCCATCATGGCTACCTCTGAATATTCAGCAAATTTCAGCGCAAAAGCCGCCGATTTACGCCGTCTTTTCGATAAATCTAAATTCGCGATCTCCACGGAAGAAACCCGTTACTATTTGAACGGCGTTTACATGCATATCGCTGACGCTGAAGACGGCAAGATGCTGCGTTGTGTTGCTACTGATGGTCACCGCCTTGCGCGCATCGATTGTGCAATGCCTGAAGG
>Ga0105355_10005481_pt1 | contig 10708 bp, 9 predicted proteins | sample GOMGulsemesocosm_2_FD_83508 | JGI IMG/M metagenome (GOLD analysis project Ga0105355, IMG submission 83508) | Methane-oxidizing microbial communities from mesocosms in the Gulf of Mexico - GOM9C Gulf of Mexico | ecosystem: Environmental > Aquatic > Marine > Cold seeps | place: Gulf of Mexico...
ACACCTAGTTTATGATTATGTGACAATGCATAATTGTATACTTTATCACTTAACATTCGTGCATATGTAATTGCAGCTGGCATATAATCCGCAGTTTCACTTGATGCAAAACCAAACATAATTCCTTGATCTCCTGCTCCAATTTCACCAGAGTTTTGATCAACTCCTTGATTAATATCAGGGCTTTGTTGATTTAATAATACCTGTACTTGTACATCATCAGGATGTAAACATTGTTCTTTTGAAAAAGAACTTTTTCCATCATAACCTATTTTTGCTAGTGTTTGTTTAACCAAAGCAACATAATCATCATTTGATAATTTTGCATTGGATTTAACTTCTCCACCAATAATAATATGCTTTCCAGCAACAAATACTTCTGAAGCAACTCTTGAAGTTGCATCTTCTATTATTAATCTATCAACAATACTATCAGCAATAATATCTGCACATTTATCAGGATGTCCAGGTGCTACTACTTCACTTGTAAATAAATATTGACTTTTGTTTTCCATTTTTGTTTTCCTTGTATGGTTTTCCATGTTTGTTTTCCATTATTTTTAATTACTTAGAGCTGGAGAAAAAATAAGAAATACTCCAGCACGATTTAAAACTATTTGTTACTTATTCTACTGTAACTGATTTTGCCAAGTTTCTTGGCATATCCACATCATTTCCAAGTCTTACTGAGATTTCCATAGATAATAACTGTAAAGCTACTAACATTTCAAAAAACTCTAGCATATAATGATCTGTTTTTTTTGTTTTAATAAAATCATCGCTTAAATCAAAATCAAGGGGTGAAATAGTACAAATAGTACTGTCTCGTGCACTTAATTCTTCCACATTAGACTTGATTTTTTCATATAAAAGATTTTCTGGCATCAATGCAATAGTGAATAATTCAGGATCTGCTAAAGCAATAGGTCCATGTTTCATTTCACCAGAAGGGTAACCCTCAGCATGTAAATATGAAATCTCTTTTAATTTTAATGCACCCTCAAGAGCTAAAGGAAAAAACACATCTCTTCCTATAAAGAAAAAACCATGTCCATGTAAATATCGCTTAGATAAACGTTTGGTTTTTTCATGCATCTCATCACTAATAATTAATGCTTGTGGTACTTCTCTTAAAGCATGCAATTCTTCTTCTAATTTCAAAGAACTTATTGTATTTTTATATTTAGCAAAATATAAAGCCATCATCCATAAAACAGCTGTTTGAGTCGAAAAAGCTTTGGTTGAAGCTACTCCTTTTTCAATACCTGCTCGTGTTAATACAGTAGTATTAGCAACTCTAGTCATTGAAGAATTATCAACATTACAAATAACAAGTGTTTTTAAACCTGCATTTTTTGCCATTTTTAAAGCTTCTAGAGTATCCGCCGTTTCTCCACTTTGAGAAACCACTAAAAATAAGGTACGCTTAGATAATAAAGGCTCTTTGTATCTAAATTCAGAAGCAATTTCAACTGAACATCTGATTTTTGTTAAACGCTCAAATAAATACGAAGCGGTTAACCCTGCATGGTAAGAAGTACCACAGGCGCAAATTTTAATTTCATCAATGTTGTCAATAATACTTGCATCAAATTCATCAAAATTTATTTCATTTTCCCCTAATCTTCCTAAAAGAGCATCACTTACAACATCACTTTGCTCGTATATTTCTTTTTCCATAAAAAATCTATATCCATCTTTTTGCGCATATTGTTTTGATGTTGGAAGACTGCCCCATACAATATCATCTGAGAAAAACTCAATACCTTTAGAAGAAGCAATACCACCCATTCCATCTTCTAAATAAACAACATCTTTGCATAAACCAATTAAAGGAGCATCTGTTGAAGCAAAAAGTACTTCTCCTTCTTCTTTTCCATGCGCCACAATTAAAGGTGAACCATGTTTAAAAAAGAAGATTTTATCAGGATCAACTTTTGAAATTATTAGAATTGAATAAGCCCCACGAAGTTCTTTTATCGTATTTAAAAATGCTGCTTTTGAATCAGGGTTTTTATTGTAAAAATATTCAAATAAATGAACAATAACTTCTGTATCTGTTTGAGATACAAACTTATGTCCTTCTTTAATCAATTTTTCTTTAATTTCTTTGTAGTTTTCGATAATCCCATTGTGAACGACATAAGAATATTCACCTAAATGAGGATGCGCATTAAGTTCTGTTGGTTTCCCATGAGTGGCCCATCTAGTATGACCTATTCCTAAAGGATAGTTTTTATCATTTTCAACTTTTGCTTCTAGGTTTTTTAATTTACCTAAGGCTTTATATACTTCTATTTCATTTTTATTTAATAATGCTATACCACTTGAATCATACCCTCTGTATTCAAGTTCTTTCAAACCATCTAATAATAAATCTTGTGTATTTTTATTTCCAATATATCCAACAATTCCACACATAGTATACAAACCTCATTTTTTTTAATCTGCAATTATATATAAAATATGCTAAAAAAGCGCTTGTTTTTTCAATAAATACTAAAAGCTAAAATACACTATTTTTATTTTAAAGTAGAGTTAAAAGTACTTTGTTATAAAATCTTTTATGAAAAACTTCGAAAACATTGCAAATAAATCTTTTTCTTTTTCTTCATGTGAAGGCTGTGGTGCGAAATGCTGTTCAGGTTTATATGGTTCAAACTTTTCGCAATTAACCTTAGAAGAATTCCAAGACGTTTATCAACACTTTGTTATTTTATTTACTTTTGGAGATATGGGTTATTTAAAAGCAAACCTAATAATCTCAAAAGGTACGCAACACTGTACCTATATAAAAGATAATGTTTGCACTATTTATGATACACGCCCTAATGTATGTAGAACCTATCCGTTAAGCCCTACTATTACAAATGAGATATTTATTGATGAGTCCTGCCCTGCGTTAACAACAGGCACAAATATGGTGAAAAATGGCATCGTAAATATATCTTTTGATAATTTATTGTTTACTAACTATCAAGATAAGTTTATTGATACACACTTTTATTTAGAGAAATTTAATAAAATAGAAGATTTTGAAATTGCTTTAGATATTAAAGGAATGAAATTCTATAAATATAAAGCTAAAACAAATGATAAATATATGCAAATGCATTTAAAATCTTTGCACTTATTATAAAAAAATTCCGTGTATTTTATTTACGCATTTTTATATATTATTAGTAAAACTTAAGAAACTAGTTAACTTAAAGTTAAAAAATAAAGAAGCCTTCGCTTCTTTATTTTAAAAAGAACAACGGTTCACTTCATCTTTAAATATCTTTTGCAGTTTTTTAGTTAAACTTCCAGTAAGTCCAGAGCCGACTTTTTTACCATCAATTGTCGTAATAGGAGTTAGTTCTTCAGTAGTTCCAGTTAAAAATGCCTCATCAATATCCTCTAATTTGTCAAGGGTTAATGGAAATTCATTCACAGTAATGCCATTTTGTTCACATAACTCAAGAAGGGTATTTCGTGTAACACCTGCTAAAATTCTGTTTGTTTTTGCATGTGTGTATACTACATTGTTTTTAACAAAACACACATTTGTTTTAGTTCCTTCAGTAATTACACCATCATGAACAAATAAAGCTTCTGAACAGTCATTGTCAGCTGCAATTTGGCTCGCAAGACAATTGGCAATTAACGAAATACATTTGATATCACATCTAGCCCATCTGTTATCAGGTACTGTACAAACAGATATTCCTTCTTGATAGTTTTTTACGTTTAAGGCTTTTGGCATTAAAAAAGCATAAATACCTACTTTTGTTTTTTTACTAGGAAATGCATGTGCTCTTGGACTTTGCCCTCTTGTAATATGCATATAATAAAAACACTCAACATTTTCATAATTATTTACTTTTCTCAATTCTTCGTAAATATCTTGTATTTCATTGTTTATAACATGATCAATTCGTAATTCATCTAAACTTCGCTGAAAACGTATTTTATGTTCTTCATATTTAAATATTTTTTCATTATAAACACGAAAACCCTCATAGGCACCATCAGCAAAAACATAAGCTCTGTCATTTACAGATACTTTTGCGTCTTCTTCTTTTACATATTCTCCATCTATAAACACAATCATTTTGTCTCCTATTTTTAATCTAACTTCTAATACAAATATACTAACAAAAAAACAGTTTTATTGCAATCATTATAATTTTAATGCTAAACGTTAAAACTTATTAAAATTAAAAATACCTTTTACAGTTTATTAAATAAAAAAAATACTTAAACGTGAAAAAACTAGCTAGATTTATTTGACATTAAATTTTCTCCACATTTATCGCACGTTTTTTTAATCAAAAAACTAAAGGTATTTTCTTTCGTTTTAAACAATGACTTTTTACATTTAGGGCAGGATATGCTCTTAGAAATTAAATATGATAAAATCATTACAATAGGAATAATTAAAACATTTTCACTTATCACAAAAATAAGCCCTAGGGCCAAAATCAAAATAATCGCCAAAACTGCTTTTACAAATACAGGAACAAACATTGTATACCTTTAAAATTATATATAAAGAAATATACAAAAGAGTCTCTTAATCTTTACTTTTAAATTTATTTGTATTAGTACTTTAAATAATATTCTGCATTGATTTCATAATTAGAAATATTAAAATTTTTTTTATATTTAAGTTTATTTTAAATATAAAAGGCGCATACTGTCTATACCTAAACAGTATGGAGGTGTTAATGAATAAGGTTTTTCATTTTTAGTATTGTTCAATAACTAATTAAAAAATACATTCGCAGAAGTTGCGATAGCTTAGAAAAAACGTTTTTTTTAAGCACTCAAATAAAGGGGAAGAACAGCAGTTCTTCCCCTTTTCTATTTTATGCACTTTTATAAAATACTGGTAAAGTAATAATAAACTCTCCGCCTTTGTATTCTTTGTTTTTTAACTCTGAGTATGTATTTTTTACATCTATGCTTCCATGAAGATTTTTTGTAATAATTTCATTGGTTTTATACAAACCAACACCTATTCCTCTTGCTTTGTGTTTCGTAGTAAAATAAGGTTCAAATATTTTATCAATAATTTCTTCTTTTATTCCTCCTGCTGTATCTTTAAAAGAGATGGTAACTTGATTTTTATCTTTAGTACAAGAAATAAACAAAAAGCGCTCCTTCTTATTTACTTCATTCAAAACAAAAGCATCTTTAGAGTTATAACAAATATTAATAAAGGCTTGAATAAGAATATTATCATTTAGGTTTAGTGATAAATCTTCTTCAATGTCTTTTACAAGTGTAATAGAGTTTGTTTTAAACATTTCCTCAACCAAACTTTCTAATTTTAAAAAAACATCTCCTAATTTGACAACTTTATCATTATTATCTTCTTCAATAAAATCTTTAAAATCATCAATTGTTTTAGAAAGATATGAAGCCTGCTTCATAACTGCATCACTACAGCGTAAAATGGATTCTTTTGATATATTATCTTGAACCTCAAGTTCAAACTTCATACCACTAACAGCAGAGGTAATTACAGATAAAGGTTGTCTCCATTGATGAGCAATATTCCCAAGCATTTCTGCAAGGGCTAACATTTTTGATTGTGTTAATAAAACTTTTTGCTGTTTTAAGTTTTGTTCTTCTAGTCTCTTATTTCTAGATAATACAAATAATAATAAAAAAATCAGTAAAATAACACTTAAAACTAAATAAACTATGCCAATTAGAAAAACATAAATTCTACTTTCTCTATCAATGACACCTTTTAATAAATTATTGTATTTTTTGATCTCTATCGTTTGAGAAATACTACTAACATCTTTCACATTTTCTTTTAAAATCTTTAGTTCTCTAGGTGAGATATCATAGGTATTTTCTTCCATTAAAGCGATATTTACATCAATCAATGCAATGACTTTTTTTGCTTCTTGTATTCCTTTAAAAGATGGGGTTATCAAAAAGCCTCCCGCAGCAGTCATTAAATCAATACTATCGTATAATAAATCCTCATTTTTGAACTCTAATGCTTCGATATAAGTACTTAAAGCTCTTTCACTTAAAATAGAAACCTTTAATATATGTCGACTCGATTCATTCGTAATAAAATAATTAGCTGTATTCATAGATTGTTTGGGTAAATAAACCTTAAAAGCATAATAAAAGTAAATACTTGTAAACATCACAAATGCAAATATATAAACTATTTTAGAGATATTACTTGGCATTATTTAAACTCAATAGTCTTAATCATCCAAATCCAATTAATTAGATTCTTACTGTATTTTTTTGAATTTGAATTGTATTTTGGATAAACAATTCGTAAAGGACCCTTTGTTTTGTAAGAAGTATACTTATCATTGTATTGTGTAGATAAAAGAATAATATCGTTTTCCCACTCTTCTTTTGATATTGTTATTTCATAGCCATCAATAGCAGTAAAAACTAAAGAACTAAGGGATGACTTTCCATAATAAGCTGCAAAATCTTTTAAAAAAACTCCGCCAAATTTTGCACTCTTTAATAAATGAGGATCTTCCATAACAAAATCATGATAACCTAGTTTTTCAATATCGTTTATACTTACTCTTAAAGAACTTTTTTCTTTAAGTTCTCCAAAAAATTTCACTTTTTTTAAAGATAAATTTCCTGTAGCAAATAAAGTATTTAGACATAAAAATAAAATGAATAAGAGTTTAAACATTGAATCTCCTTTATTTTATTATAACCATAGAATAATAAATAGGCGCTTTTGTTTTAAACTGACTATTTTCATTAGCTTTTAAAAATATTATCGAGGACATATTAATGAGTTTTAAAAATTAAAAAATGTTATTGCAGGTGCAAGTCCAGATCTTGTACAAACACTAGGTATAATTTTTTATCAGCTAGAACAAGAAAGAAAGCGAACACAAGTGCCAAGTAAATTAAAAAGATTGTTCAATCTGATTAATAGCAATTTTCTTTATACTTAGTCCCTACTATAATTCAGACACTTTTGAAGTGAAATAGTACGGGTTCATTAACCTACTTGGATAAAGATTTTTTTTGATTAAGGCAGCGATTATAACTTCAAGTAATTTAGAGTTATAATCTCATGTGCACTCTTTTAAAAATTATAGATAATATAAAAACAGTGAAGTAGACAATATTACTGCGACCCACATAACCATACCGCCTATTGAACGAAAGTTAGATAAAAAACCACCAGCACCAAAGAATTGAATAGTAGATGACTGAGCCAATTGTAGCCCTCGTTCTGCTTTAAACTCAATCTTAGCGTAAAAATGAGCACAAACAGTGCTAATTGAATAAATTGCTTTTGGGAATAATTTACGGTATACCCATTCAGCATCAAGGTTCACAGATTTTAGCTCTGGGGGGTAAATATTTGCTAACTTCAACCAAACAAATGCAAGTGCGGAGAAGAAAAGAAGTTGTAATTGAGTGAATACATGTGTTGTATCATAAACCGTGTAATCCATTGGCCAAGGCAACATTGAATAAAAAGTTTGTGGGAAAACACCAATAAGAACACATAATATTGCGCTTAAAGCCATTGCCCATAACATATTCTTTGGAGCTTCTTTTGTTGTTTTGATATGTTTAGAATCATGTGCAAAAAAAGCAAAGAATGGAATTTTAATACCAGCATGATGAAAGACCCCAGCAGCTGCAAATAATAATATTAGCCAAACGCCATAATAACCTTCTTGTAAAACAGCAGTAACAATAATAGATTTACTAACAAATCCACTAAATAACGGAAAGGCTGATATTGAAGCAGCACCAATTATACAGAATAAGGCCGTTTTAGGCATTCGTTTATACAAACCGCCAAGTTCAGAACCACGCATTTCGCCAGTTCTAAATAAAACAGCTCCCATACTCATCATCAATAAGCCCTTAAAGATTACATCAGCAAAAGCATGTGCTACTGCGCCATTTAATGCTAATTGGGTACCAATACCAATACCAACTACCATAAATCCAACCTGATTTATAAGACTATAGGTTAATACCCTTCTTAAATTATTTTCAATAACGGCATAATAAATAGGAAAGAAGGCCATTGTAGCACCTATATAAATAAGTATTTCTTCCCCTGCAAAGGAACGAGCTAATGCGTAAACAGCAACTTTTGTAGTAAATGAACTTAAGAACACTGTTCCACTAGAAGTTGCCTCTGGATAAGCATCAGTTAGCCAGTTATGTAAGAATGGAAATGCACTCTTAATACCAAAGGCTAAAAAGAAGAACCAGGCACCAGGAGCATCTAATCCAATATGATTAAAATCAAGATTTCCAACTGACTGGTAATAAATCACAATTCCCGCTAATAATAAGAGTCCAGATAAAATCTGTACTGATAAATAACGAATACCAGCATATAATGATGCGTCAGTTCTTCTCGCAAAAATCAATACTGATGATGTTAGAGCCATTAACTCCCAATAAATGAATAAAGTCAGCATATCTCCAGCTAAAACTGCACCTACAGCACTACCAGCATAAGCTTGAGCGGCAAAGTGTTGCATAGTGTCTTTATGATATAAGGCATAAATATTACCTAATAATGCAGCAATACAAAATAGATAGGCAAACAGCATAGATAAACGATCTATTCTAATAGGTGCTAAATCAAGGCCTATAATAGTTGCATTAAGTATATGTCCAACATCAAGGTTATAAATACCATAAGTTGCAATAATTGGTGTTGCAATCATAATAGTAGCACGTAAGCTACCACGAGTAAAAAGCGTTAGAATGGCTGCAATAAAAAATGGTAAAATTGCTAATAAACTATCCATCAACTTTTTCTCCTGTTTTCATTAAATCTTCTTTCTTTTTTCCCTCATTGTCTAGTGGCATATCTTTAATATCATAATAATCTTCAGGGCGCATAACCACTTTACGTAATTCACGTGCTATCATTACTAACACTACACATGATAAACAGCCATATATGGCATAAAAGCCTATAAAGGATTCCCATGGGTGATAAATATGCCTGTCAATAACTAGATCCAAGCAAAAAAGCACAAAACAGCAAGCGTAAAGAGATCTTATTAATATTTTTACATTTTTAGGCTTATCGAATAAGTGTTTTTTATCATTCATCTTAATATTTTCTCCACAAGATTCCAAGCAGGATTAACCAAGAAAAACAATGTTAGGCATCCCGTTGTAGTAATTAAAATTGCAATCAAACTAAATATTGGTGCTTCTTTTATGCCATTGTTATAATTGGGATCAATAGGTTTAGCAAAAAATCCTCGTATTGGTATTTCTACCAAATAAAATAGATTTAAGAAAGAACTTACTAATAAAACTATTAATAGGACCATATTATGTACCTCCATAGTTGCTTGCAGTAATAACCATTTACTCCAACTACCACCTAATGGTGGTAAACCAACAATAGAAAGTGACGCTAGTAAAAATGCCAACATGGTTAAAGGCATAGCACGTCCAATCCCATTTAATTCAGAAACGCGACTTTTATGAGCACTTACTAAGATAGCTCCCGCACAGAAAAACAAAGTAATCTTTGCAAATGCATGCATAATAATATGTAAACTACCTGCGTATACTCCAGTAGCAACACCTAACATAGCAGCTAGAATTATATATGATAACTGACTAATAGTTGAATAAGCGAATCTGGCTTTTAAGTTGTCTTTACTCATGGCAATAATTGAGGCACTTAGAATTGTAAAACCAGCTAAAAGTGAAAGCCAGTAAGCAGTATCAAGTGAAGAAATTAAGTCAATTCCAAAAATATAAACAGAAACTTTCATAATAGTAAAAACACCAGCTTTAACTACTGCAACCGCATGTAACAAAGAAGAAACAGGTGTAGGAGCAACCATTGCTGATGGTAACCAACGGTGAAATGGCATTAATGCCGCTTTTCCTGTTCCAAAAACAAATAATAATAATAAAGCACCTAAAATAGCAGGTTCTGCTTTTCCATCAAGTATTCCACCAGGAGTAAATTCTAGTGTTCCTGTTAATGAGTATGTCCAAATAATAGCTAATAACAAAAATCCAATTGATGTTGTCATTAAGATACCTAAATAAGTCCAACCAGCACGACGTGCTGCCTCAGTTCCAGCATGAGTAACTAGTGGTAGAGTGAAAAGTGTTAACAACTCATATGCAATAAACAGCGTTAATAGATTAGCAGATATTGCTATTGCCATAGTAGCAAAAATAGATATAGCAAAAGCAGTATAAAAACGTGTTTGATTTTTTTCATGATGTGAACGCATATAACCAATTGAATAAAGAGATGTTACTGGCCATAAAAACCCTGCGACTAATGTAAATATAAGACCCAATGGTTCAAGACGTAATGCCAGAGACAAACCAGCAAATGGTTCAATTAAAGTAAGTGTTACTGTTTGTTCAAAATCATAATCAAGTGCTAGTTTAACAACTACAAAAAATAAAGATATCCCACCTATTAGTGTTACAGATTCACGAATGTTAGGGTTTTTACGGCATATAAGCACACTTGCAGCTGTAAGAAGCGGTATGACTAATATTAAAATGTAAAGTAACTCAATATTCATGGTGTCACTCCTACTAACTGATCGACTGCAAGTGTAGAAATACCCACACTTATATCAGTGTTTAAACCAAAATAAATATTACTTAGGGCAAATATCCATAAAGCAATTAGCATCGTTTTAGGTATCTTCTGCTGCTTGACACCTTCTGGAGCCTCTCT
>Ga0105355_10005486_pt1 | contig 10705 bp, 12 predicted proteins | sample GOMGulsemesocosm_2_FD_83508 | JGI IMG/M metagenome (GOLD analysis project Ga0105355, IMG submission 83508) | Methane-oxidizing microbial communities from mesocosms in the Gulf of Mexico - GOM9C Gulf of Mexico | ecosystem: Environmental > Aquatic > Marine > Cold seeps | place: Gulf of Mexico...
AAAACAAAAAGGGATGCACACTGTACATCCCTTTATTCAATTCACCGCATTATACTTGATTAGCACTAAAATGCGATCAAGCCGCTCGGTTATTTTTTCACATCGACATCACTACTGATCAGTATCGACATCCAGTTTTGCTCATTAATGGTTTCTAAACCAATTTTCACAATCATCGTCAGTGGTACAGCGAGTAACATACCGACAAGGCCAAGTAACCAGCCCCAGAAGATTAATGATAAGAAAACAATTAAGGTTGATAACCCAAGTCCTTTGCCCATGAAGCGAGGTTCAACAACGTTACCCATAATCAAGTTAATCGTCACATAACCAGCAGCGACCGCACCAGCTTGCGGTAAACCGAGTTGTAAGGTCGTTAAGATCACCGCCGGTACAGCAGCAATTAAAGAACCGATATTAGGTACGTAGTTAAGTAGGAAGGCAATCAATCCCCATAACAGATAGAAATCAACATCCATTATAAACAGCATTAAGCCAACTGAAATACCTGTCGCAATACTCACTAACGTTTTGATCGCGACGTACTTGTTCACCGAATCTAAGAACTTATCTAACTGGGCTAATTTAAAATCGGGATCTTTAAACATTAAATGCAGTTTCTTCGGTAATACATCACCTTCAAACAACATAAAGACCACCGTTAATAAGATCAGAACAATGTTAGCCATCACCCCAGACAAACTACTAACCATGCTAGAAACCATCGTAACAGCGGTGCCAGGGTTGAAGTATTCCAGTAAGGTGTCTGATGATATTTTAATGTTGTATTTATTTAAGAACATCACTAACTCACCATAATGTCCTCGAATTTGACTTTGGTAATCACCAATATTGCTGGTTAGCTGTTGCACACTCGAACCAATAACACTGGTGATCGTCAAGCCAATCGTAATAGCGAGGATCAGCACAACAAAAATAGCGATTGCGCGTGGGATACGGCAGCGCGTGATCACATTGACCAATGGGTTGCAAATAATAGCAATAAACACAGCAAGCAAAAATGGAATGATAATCGGCGTGGCAATTTTGATACCACCAAGAATAATGATCACCGCAGCTATCATCACCAAATTACGCATCTGGCTATTTTCGTTTAAAATTAGTTTCATAGTTACTCATTTAAGGTGCTAATAGTCGCCAGTATTCTACGGCGTGACTGATGAATATAACCTTAACAAGGTAAAAACACTAATAATATTACATTGATGTTAGTAACGAAATTGGGTAAGAGATCCGAGAGTGATCTTCAATAACACAAATAATTATTGCGATAAAATCACAGAGTCGAATAACACTTAAAAATAAGAGATAGATAATTATTAAATTGTATGAGTAAACAGAGATAACAGGAGTGTAGAATTGAATATAGTTGAAGTAGAAATGGTGGAGCCAAACGGGTGCACCACGATATCAAAAACTCTAGTTCAGCATTCGTAATATCAATGCGTTAGCGACAGTCTAACATGATAACATGGGATTTGTGTGCAAAATGAGTGCAGATATGAGCATATAAACAAGAAGACTTACTCAACTTTAGAACGTGCAGCCTAAGCACATTTAAAGAAGCCAAGATAGATACCTAATATTTTACTCTATCAGCCATCAAAATATAAATGCTGATAGAGTTCATACCATAACAAATGAATCAATTTACTATTACACTGCTAATGAATAGTTACTATCGTTATCAATCCATTTAAGATGATCAACATCAGTGACTTCATGATTCATTTCGATATCTGTAGATCCTTTAATAATATTTCTCACATCATCAATACAGTCCACAATATGGTTAATTTCGTCTAACTCATTTTTCTTAGAATCATATATTGATTTTGCTCTTATGTTTTCTTTGTCATTCATTAAAGGACTCGGTTCAGGGAGTTTACTCAACATTGTACGTGTAGCAAAAATCTTATCCTCTAATTTACTAGATAAATCATCAAGAATTGCCGTCGACTTAGGTACGCGTTCCGAATGATCTTTCACTAATGACTTCAAAATAGTAATTTGTTTATTTAGGTTATCTATAGACTGTTCACTAGCGTCTTTCAGGGTATCCAAATTATCAATTTTTTGTTTGGCTTTACTTAAAGATAATTCACTTGCTTCTTTAAGTTCTTTTTCATGGTGATTAGCAGTATTCAATCTAGTTATATCACCAAGTAATGTAGTTCGTTCTTCCTCCCACTTTTCTAAATCTTTAAGGTTTCTTTGATTATGGTATTCAAGGCTAGATTTACTCTGTTTTTCGCTAACCATTGCAAGGCTTTCGTACTTTGATGTTAATTGAGAGTGCTGAGATTCAGTTCGTTTTTTATCAATGAATCTGAATTTCACTACATCAATTAACCATTGAATTGCTGGTACTAAGAATATGTAAATCAAAGTCACAATGATCGGAAGAGCGATATCAGATATCCATTCGAACTTAAGTCCATTTAGAAGAGTAATTCTTTCTTTATTATCACTCAAGAATAAGGTGAATAAGATTTTATGATTTACTGCGATCCAACTTAAGATAAATGAACCGATAATAGGAGTTTTAAGACGATTTGCAGCCGCTTGGCTGATAGACGAAACCAGTACTTTCATTTTAATTCCAAGAGTAATATAGACCACTTATTGTAATTACAATTACAATATTGTTCAAAGGCTTATATGATTAATTAGGATTTAATATTCAGTTAATAAATCTTCATTAACTGCGATATAGAACCGGAGTGTTGGGCATTACTTAAAAATAAAGCCCTCAAAGGGCTTTATACAAACATCATTGAACTAACGGTTCTTGTTTGATTGAGCAACAATAGAACCCGCTAAAGTTTTACTTGTTGCATTGTACTTGTCACTTTTTAGAACCTTAGATGCAATAGCCTCCATACCCTTACCCGTTTGATTACTACTTTTAGTTTGAGATAAAGCACCCGCTGCTAATGTTTTTTGTATCGCAGATGACTTTTTATCTTGTAGTATCTTACCTGCTTGTGAAGCCACTTTCTTTGATGTTTGCTTTGTGTTTTTAGTCATGATTATTAATACCTTTAATAATGAGTTAATTCGTATAAATGTTTAGAATATTTCGACTTACACTAGTTCTAACATTCGTGACAACACACAAGATGTAGTGCAAAAGCGTGCTGATACATACAAGATATAGTGGTGATTGATTTTTGGCAAGTAGGATTAGACTGAACAACATGTGTATAATTTAGTGAGTTAGTAGCGACTTACATTCTGGCATCAGTGATCAATTACGGTTAGCAAAAATCAACAGTAAAAGTGAAAATAAAAAGAAATAAAACAGTTGCCAAGGATGTGAGGTGATCCTCAAATAAGTTGCTGATATTTACGACGAATCAGTTTATAAAATTACTACGCAAGTGCTAATTATAACTTCATAATGCGGTTCTTTTTGCTATCCACTCATACAAGCCCTGTCTAGTACACTTAGTGCCTTGTTCATTAACTAACTTAACGATCTTTGTCTTGGCAGTGCCTTTGGCTAGTTCATTTAATATCAGTGCTGAGTGAATATCTAATTTTGATTTGATAACAGCCCCTTTACTACGTCCAATAGATAGTCCTGCGGCTTTACGTTTTGCATGCCCTGCTTTTGCGCGTTCACTTCGTTTCTGGCTTTCAACAGCACTTGCGAAAGATTGCCCCACAACAACAAAGATAGTTTCTGCGTCATCTCTGTTTGAGTCATTAATAACTCGGTCATCATAAGCCAAGTGCAATTCGTTAATAGAACCAATAACACCAATCAGCGCCATTACCTTATTACGTCCTAGTCGCGTTATATCTGTAACTATTAATTTTTCATTATTGTTAATACAAGCCATTAGTTTCCGATCTTGTATATTTGTCTTAGTAGCACTGATGAACTCTTCAACCCATTTGGTAATAACTAGATTGTTCTTTTCTGCGTACAATTGAATTGCATTGCGCTGGCTTTCACCGTCTGCTTTGTTTTTGTCTGATACTCGAATATAAGCGGTATAACTCATGATTTTAACCACGTAAGATATTGAGCACTAATAATACGCTAAATCTTACACTAATTACAAGTGCAACCTGTAAGGTTTAGTGTAATCACTAGTTCTTACACTTATTACAAATACCTTAAGTAATAAACCTGAGTTAAAAATAAATTTATTACGTTTAGATAAAATACTTGTTAAACGAAATACCTTGAGATAACTGAAATACTTACAATATAGATTGACACTCTTATATGACATTTCTCGTATGCCTATAAAACAGTAGCGAGTCAAACGTAATAATTAAGTAATTAACTCACGGGACGTTTAGCCCCACCTAGGAAATGAAAATGAAAAAGTTTTTAAAAATCATGTTATCGATTGTCTTTTTTCCATATGGAATTTACTGGTTATATAAAGTAAAAGGTTGGAAACCTGCTGCCGCGGTCTTTATCGCAATTTTAATGCTAAATGTAGTTATGCCTTCACAAGAAGAAAAAATAGCAAAAAAACTTGAGAAAGAAGCAGCATCACAAGGCATTACCGTTGACCAATTAAAACAAAATACACTTGTGGAAGAAGAGAACCGTAAAAAGTACGCACTTCCTTCTAATTACAAATTTTCTTCAGAATCAAGTAAAATAGACCATATGAATGCCATCAATTCAGGTCTTGAAATTGAGTATGTGGTTTCAAGAGAGGTAAACCGTAAGCATTCTCAAATGATTGAAGAAGGCAAACGAACTCATTGTTTTGGTGATAATAGCGCGATGAACAGTTTTGAGAAACAATATAAACAAGGGTTTAATCAGTGGAATAATCTTCACCCTAGTGTAAAAAAATCATTTGATAATGACCCTCAAAATTTTTCACCCGTTGGAGTTCCTATGGAGTTATATCGTGATTCAGCAAAATCATTAAGTCAATGTCTTACTAAGTCACATGCAAGTAAAGGCTACGCATTTATTTTCGTTGATCGTCAAAGTTAATTAAATGGTAAGTGTAGAGTGAACTGCACTTACCCCCACCTGCTTAATTGTTATATTTTTTCACATGCGCAATCGTAGCACCAAGATCTAACATGAACCCCGTTAACGCTTGTTGTATTGCTGATAATTCAGGTTGGCTTGTTACTAGTGCTTGATGTGTCATTGGCTGATCAACAACAATAGTTAACCCCTTATCTTGAATATGCGCTTTCAATGTTTGCCACTGTTGATACGGTAAACGTGTTAATCGATCCATTTTTTCAATAACCAATACGTCACCATTATCTGAATCATTGATCAGGCGTTCTAGTTCTGGTCGTACTGCTTTAGTACCCGACTCATTCTCAATATAGAAACCAGCAACCTTATGATTGTGCCAATTAACAATTTGCTATTATTTCTTCTTTGCTAGTTCTGCTGATTGCTCTTGTGTTGAAGCCCGTAGATAGCATCTGATAAACATATATTTCACTCTGGTTTCATTTAAGTGGTTTCACAATGTCAGTTTCATTAGGGTGAAGTCAAATTTATATGAAACCGCCTTATTGAATATTACCGTTAGTTTCGTTGATGTATACCCATAATGAACTAAATGTGAGAGTGTGTCTGTTGGCTATTATTTTGTTGATATAAAAAAGCCCACCAGCCAATACAAAAAATATATAGCCGATATTTAAGTGGGTATAGGTATGCATGTTTGTTATTTTCAGTACTTGAGGTATAGAGCCCTTCCCCTTCTGGTTTCTAATGGGGAATAAACTACACCGTTATTTTGTTTACTATTGTATTTGAGAGCGGCTTAGAAATAAAAAATTAGTATAGATAAACACGCACTATGTCAGAGGTCGTCAAAGCACTTTTACCTATTCTTTATAACGTTGCTAATAGTGTTACGAATTGATTTAAATAGATTGGATTTGTTTAGTTTCATCTCAAGTGTTCATTCGATAGATACGTAGTTATTGAGTTATTACGTACCCATACAGGCATTACGTACCAAGTTAGTTAAAGATCAATACAAGAGTAAAATTAAAAGAACCACACGCGCTAATCCCTACGGGATTCGGCTTAGTTATAACAGGATAGGTTAGGAACAAGGGGCGGGAACAAGGTTAACAGCACACCTTAACGCACCTTATAAGAACCCTACCCTATATATGTTTCCTTTTAAGAAAGTGTCACTTCCTTCCAATCTGAATATCGACATTAAGTTCTTGTTTAATTAATACTGACAATATCTTGCAATCTAAATGCTCTTTAGTGAACACTCCATCGTGCAACAACAAACAATCTTCTTTATCTGATAATTGATCACGTATCAGGCATGCTATATTACACTCAATATCTTGATACAATTTAGCCATGAATGAGGCACTAAATGTCTTTTTACCTATACTCTTTCGATAGGATTTAACATCTTGGTATATTTGGGATTTTGCTCGTTTAAGTTCAACAGTCATAGCCTTAAATTCCGTTCTAAATAAGTCAAACTCCGAGTTACTCTTTATTGCTGCAAGTGCTTTCTTCCCGATCTGTTGATAAATCGAATTCCGATATCCCAAACTTGATCCAAATGATTGGTGTAAGAACACCAATTTAACTTCACCTACAGTTACGCCTGAACTAACAGAAATTCTTAGTCGTGCGGCTTGTGTGTCCTCAACATAACTTGATATTGTCGGATACTTACTTTTATCATGAACTAACGATAGCAATATCGCATATGCAGCGGCTTTCATATCGTACTCGGTGTAGTCCAGCAGTACTATATCTCGTATATTTCTGTTTAACTGCTGTAGTCCTAATGCCCCTTTAGTCCAATAGCGCCCCGATAATGATCCCGATACATCATAATATTGAGTTATATTACCATTATGTCTGTAGCAGTTTATTAGTGCCCATATATATACTCGTCTTTCAATATCGGCTTGTGTGCATGTACCATATAACTGCGCAAGCGCGACTATATTAGGTGTTACCTTACTTATTGTGATTGGAGTTAGGTATTCGTATTCATGCCACGTGTGTGCTGTAGATAGTTTATGCGCGCTAGTGATTGGCAGCAGTGCGTCTAATCGTTGTAGCCAAAATTGATTAATTTTATACGCTTTGTTGTACTTCCCAGTGCTGTAACTATCCGTTTTCACAAAAACTCTCATTTCGCTGTTAAGATTATCAAAAGATCCGCTTTTGTTAAATCTAATACCTAATCCTTTACTCCCACCTAGATCGTAATCGGTTGAGTAATGTACGTGCTTGCGCTGTCCAGTTAGGCACTCAGCAATCAATAAGCAGAACTCAAAAATATACTTGTTGTAATATCCTCTTGCTCTGCCTCTTGATTTGGTCGGTAATAACAGTCCACGCTGCTGATAGATAGCATCGGCTAAAATATTAACATGAGTGATTTCTAAAGTAGTTTTATTTGGTGTTGCCTTTTTCGCCATATTTGTTCCCCATATCTTGGTTATTCTCGTATTGTGATTTGATCTCTTTTAGTAGTATTTTTATTGTTGCCGCAGGTGATTTGTTTGGATAAGTATCATCAACAAACTTTGCTACATCATCAGGTATTTCAAGGTTTAATTGTTTAGCCATTACTTACCAGCCTTAACGTATTTTCTAACCGTGTTGACATTAAGATTAAGTTTCTTTGCAACCTGTGTGTAGTTCTGTAATTCAGTAAAGACCGCGTGAACCTCTTCGATTTTATCTGCGCTTATTGTTGGCGCTCCTTGCTTAACTGTTATCATATTGTCCCCTTCTTTAGCCTTAATATTTGTTATAGAAGTATTTATTAACTAGTTAATAAATGGCTCGCAAACCCACAAGCATCAAACGCTAAAAACAAAAAAACCAGCACTAGGCTGGTTGGTATCATTCTAACTGCTGGTTAATCTATTAACTTAAACACTTATACAAATTACATTTATAATTACTGTTATCTATTTTCTTAACTAGTGCTAGATCTACTTCAGTTATCTTTTTAAACTTAATATCAAGTGCAATAGTCGATAATATTGTCTTATGTCTGAGAATCAATGCGGTATCACTAACCACTCTACTGTATGCGCCTTCACTGAACAGATCTAAACGTTTTGCTGCTTCAGTTAACTTGTCGTGTTTCTTACCCTGTACAATTACAATCATACTATAAACCCGCTTCGTTAAATTCAACGTCTTCAATTGAACGACTGTTCCAGAAGTAATCTTCTAAAGTTAAATCTTCGTCCTCGTAACAGTTGTACCATTCACCAGACCAATCGATTTTAATAACAGGCTTATCATTACTGGTGATTGTTGTAATTGCGTCAAAAGTGGCGGTGAACGTATTCTCTTCCTCCTCTTCACAAGTATTATCGAAACTAACACCACCTCTTAACTCGTCATTGATTTCTAGATCGTCAGTATTAATACCGTGATCGTTAAACAGCGATTCAATTACTTCTAATACATCGTCATTATCTACGCATCCATTGGTTTCACAGTTCTGTTTGATTAAACATGGTATTAGTTTCTCAAGATCAACGACATCTTGAAAGTCTATCAGCGCGAATTGTTTAACAAGCAGAGGTACATAACGAAGTACCTCACAGTAACCATCAATAGGATTTAGTCGTAGAGTCCATATACAATCTCTAAAAACTAACAATCCATCATCCGTAAATTTTGTTGATTTTTTACTGAATTCAATAACAATGTCTTGCTGAACTTCAATTTTCTTTAATAACACGCTTAAATTAATCATTTCTTTACCTTTTATTGAATTTATTACAGGTATAAAAAAAGAGCCATTAGGCTCTTAATAAAGGTCGTAAATTTTCATTTTTAGAACGAATCAAAATTAGTTCTTATACCTATATATAACTCAATACTTTTATTCATCTAAAAGTAATTTTTATAACTAAAAATCAAATAGTTACAACAAGGTTGAGTTTAAACATGTTTATATCACTTCAGATTAGTGGAAATTCCCTCTGATTTATACCTAATTACGGTTCGTTCTCTTGGCTAAACTATACCCCAAACCTTTACACTCTTAATACATGAACTGAAATCCAATTGTTCAATGGTTTCTTGCAGTAAAGGTACATTGAGATCTTTAGCGTATCTACCATACGATATAGACTGACTTTTATGACCTAATACTCCCATTGCTTGCTGCTCTGGTACTGATTTCTGCTTAAATTCATTAGCAACCGTATGCCTGAAGGAGTGAAAAACAGGCTTTTTAATTCCTAACAGATCTTTATGATGTAAGAACCATTTCGATGCTTTTGTACCAAGCCCATCTCTTGGTACTTCCCCCTTCTTATTCAGCAATCCATTAAATAACCAACCACTTGGCTTAGTGGCAACAAAATCAATAAAGCCTAGATCAGCAAGTGCAGGGTGAATAGGTATATAACGCATTGAATTGGGATTTTTCAACTTTTGCTGCTTATGTTGATCGCTAATATGAAAGCATTTAGTCCCATCCATAACTTTAATATCTTCAACACGTAGTTGTGCGATTTCAGTCAGCCGAGCACCAGTATGCAGTGCTATCAAGGGCAACCAAAATTGATAATCATGTTTAAAGTTACCTGTAGTCCAAATATCGGCATTAAATAACGTATTCAAATCATCTTCCTCCCAAATAGCACGCTCATCAGAGTCCTTATGTGTTTTTTTAGGTAAAGATAATTTATCGAAATAGTTCTTTTCAACAATATCTGCTTTAATGCACCAGTTAAAAAATGCGGAGCACTTATTAAGGGTCGCTTTCACCGTTGTAATGCTCTGTGGTTCGTCACCAAAGTCGGCTATTTCTTGCAGACTTAAACCGTCATACTTCTTAACTTTGGCGCGGTTTGGCGGTAGTTTTAACAATATATTTCTGAATGATTCTGCGTCTTTTAATTTGAGCGTAGCAATATCACGACCACCATCGAAGTACTCGCTTAACAACAAAATCTTTGCTTTAATTGTTTCATAACTTTTAGTGGTTATCTCTGGTCCATCCTGCTTAGATTGCAGATATTGTTTAATTGCACTACCAAGACTAACAGAGATATTTGTTGTGGCTTGCTTAACTGATGAGTAGCCTGAGACCTGCTGTATGGCTTGCTCTGTAGCAATTCGGATTGATTCACGTTCTTCAAGGGGGTCATTATGGTCAGCCTCTACGGTAATGCTAGTGCCATCACTAGTCGTTACTGTTGCACGTATCCACTCATCAGCATTAACTGGCTTATTAGCAGTGTTTCTGGTGGGAGTGCTTGAACCATATAAAATCTTATCTAAATCCGCTTTGCTAACCACGTTCTTCAGTTCCTTGAATAAATTATCAGTCTTTAATAATAACTCATTAACCATTGAGACAGCAGTGTTTAATATTGTGGTTTTTAACGAAAAATAGAATTCTTTTTTGTTTAGGAATTGAACTAAATCAAAAGGGATTCTTTGTCTAAAATAATAGGTTTGATTGCGTTTAGAGATGTTTGGTAGAGGTATGCTCATGTTCAACTTTATAATGATTTGCGTGCAAAATGAGTGCAAATATCATTACGAACTAAACTGAAGATGATTAACTTATTGATAATCATATATTTGAAGTAGAAATGGTGGAGCCAAACGGGATCGAACCGATGACCTCGACACTGCCAGTGTCGCGCTCTCCCAACTGAGCTATGGCCCCATTTCTACAGCAGCGTTCGCTACTGCAGA
>Ga0105355_10005491_pt1 | contig 10704 bp, 8 predicted proteins | sample GOMGulsemesocosm_2_FD_83508 | JGI IMG/M metagenome (GOLD analysis project Ga0105355, IMG submission 83508) | Methane-oxidizing microbial communities from mesocosms in the Gulf of Mexico - GOM9C Gulf of Mexico | ecosystem: Environmental > Aquatic > Marine > Cold seeps | place: Gulf of Mexico...
GAGAGAGATCAGTTCTACAAAATCATGGCTGCGGAATGTAAATCGACAATAGACAAATATTAAGTTAATCAGGACGCCTGTAGCTTTGTAATCGCCTCAAAACTCTCTACTAATGCTCCCTATCATATTTATTTGTTGATCTGGAGCCTATTAGCTTTTCATCCTACTTCACCCAACGCTCAAGGAAAATGTTTTTGAATTGCCACATATAGCCACCAACATATTACATCCAACTCATAATTTTATCTGCGATATTGACAAGACCCATTCTAGATTTACCTACAGAGTTGAGTCTTACCTCTAAAATATTACAACTTCCTACAAAGTAACTAATATTCCATCTCTGCACTAGCAAATAATAAAAATCTGTTGCAGTATCAATAATATAAAGCACTTAATAATTATGACTGAGAACCTGAAGCTGTAATTGCACAAGCAGAATATATTCCCTGTTATTTGAAGTTATATAGGATATGCAATGAGAGAAGTAAAACGTGGCGGTATTAAGTCAAAAGAGTCGCTCGGGTGACTATAGTTTGCAATTTACAAAGTAATCTTAAATTTAAGTGTTGGCTGATATTTGTTAGTGCCACTTTTAAGTAAATGAGCTGACTAACCATCAAACTGTTAGGTGAATCTTAGTATGGAATTGAAGTTATATAAATATCTCAAATATGAAGATGGCGCTAAAGCCATTTTAGGCTATGGAACAATGAAATTTAGTCGATATGATGAGTTCAATGATCCTTTTGATTGTCAGGTTTCTTATGATATTAAAGACTCAATTGACTACGCTAGAACACGGCATGATCTCTTAAAGATTGTAGGGGAAAAATTAAAGCTTAGTCCTGCTGAAAGAATTTCTAAAAAATCCATCATATTAAGAAACATTGAAAAATCAATTCTGAGTGGGGAGTATCACCATGGCTTACTAAAAAAAATTGGTATTTGCTGCTTTTCCCAAACACCTGACAATATTCTAATGTGGTCTCACTATGCACACAATCACACTGGGATTGTTATCGAGTTCACTACTGATCAAGATAAATCAATCGAACTATATGATGCAGAGAGATTACTCGTTGGATATCCAGTAATTTACAAAAGCGATATGCCAAGGGTGAGTATCAGAAATGGACAAGATGGCTTTGATGCATTTCAGCAAGTTCTATTAACCAAGTCAGACAATTGGAAATATGAAAGTGAGTTCAGAGTTTTGTCGGTTATTCAAGGGCCAGGCATCCATTCTTTCGATCACAAATTGATTTCAAAAGTTATTTTGGGAGCAAAAATGGATCCTGATGAAAAAGTGCAGATCAATAATCAAATAAACATTATCAATCAAAGTAAAGGATTGAATATTCAGGTTTCTGAGGCAAAAATGAGTTCAGATCGCTATGAAATTAGCATCTCTTAAGTTAATCCTGTTATCACAAAAGAGCGTTAACTCTCTTTTATAGACTCCCCTCTTTAGGTCACTAGCTTGTCAGACTCCCCCAGCACCTTCAACACTGACCAATTACTATAACTATTATTAAAGATTCCTGCTATCTTGGGGCTTGCAGTCATATTCACTGTGAAAATAACAATGAGAACAACAAGATGACAACAACCGAGAACCATTGGTTTTCTGATAATTATCTACTCGAAAAGTGCACATTTAACTAATATTCTGAACTTCTTTATAGGGGTTTATTGTACACTTTTCAGGATATGGATTAAGGATACTGAGAATGCGCGTTAATGCAGCTATTGCTGGAACTGGTAAGTCGACTAATATACGTAAAAAACTTGAAACCTCTAAAGATAGCTATCTGGTAGCAGTACCAACAATAGAGTTGAATGCGGAGTATGAACGTTACTTACCTGAGGTGATTGATCGTATTGATTCTAATGTACAGAATTTAGACAATAGTATAATCAATGAGATTATGGAGAGTATAACTTCCTCAGGTCATATGGGAATTACTCATACCAGCTTACATTCAGTACTAAAGAAGGATCGCCCAAAAGGATGGTTTGATAAACATCTGATTATTGATGAAACTCTCGACGCTAGTATTCAGCACTATAGTTACGATCTATCGTTTTTATCTCCTATCGTGAATTTACTTGATGTAATAGAGCATCCTACTAACCAAGATATATTTATTCTTTATCTAAACGATTTCCTCGCCGTTGATTGTGTTATATCAGGAGGTATCAAAGATGACTCGATAGGTAAAATAACTACATCAATATTGAGGACGTTGAGTGATCCTAGTTATTTACACCTAACTAGCAAGAAGCTTTGGAATGAATTCAAAGAAGATATAGAAAGTTTTAGTGCTGGACGCCTGATATTCACCTCTCTCCTACATGCAGATTGCTTTAATAGCTTTAGTTCAGTTGAAGTTCTAGCAGCTGACTTTTATCAATCAGAGATGTGTCTGGCTTTAGAGTTACAAGGTGTGAAGTTTGAAGACAGGACTCATGACAAAAGACAAACCCACCCAAACAGTGAACTTATCACCATCCACTATTTCTCGGATAGGAACTGGTCTAAAGGTTTAAGGGACAAACAAGATAACGCTGAAACCACCAATACTAAGAAAATAGCTAAGTTCTTCATGGACAAAATTAATAGTAGGGATTTTATTTGGAACGCGAACTTAGATGATAGAAAAGATCTTGAAGGGATCTTCAAACAGGAAGCTCTCACTGCCGTTCATGGTGTTAATACATATAGTGATTACACAGCGGCTATATTCATGCCAAGCAGAAACCTTAACCCAGAATTCAATGATCTGTTTCAAGAGGTAGGTATCTCACCTGAAAAGATTAGTTTTGCCCGTACTCAACTAGCTGCTTATCAATTTGTGATGAGGCTAGCCATCAGGAAAAAGGATAATGAAAAACCTTGTGATCTATTCGTAATGGATAAGCAAACAGCTGACTTCCTGAAGACTAGGTTTCCAAACGCTAAAGTGATGAAGCGTTCGATTGATCTTATTGGATCGGATACACAGAATGTGGGAGGGAGACCTACAGGCCCATACCAAAAGTCGTATAGTAAATACGATGAAGCTCAACGACTTATAAGCCAAGGGTTTAAGCAGTATGAAGCATTAAAAGCTGCAGACATTAGTCGAGGAACATTTGATAAAATAAGAAGGATTAAACAAACAAGTTAATCTGGATCACAATTTTCCAGTCAACAGATTACTGTGCAAAACTGATTAACTAAATTCGTATCGATGGTACTAACGGGGATGGACTGCAGTGCTCCAAACTTTAGTAAAACCCTTCACTGAAATTTTGAAGTCTAAGGTGTCGGTCTTTATTGCAACGGTGCAGAGTGTCCTTGAAATTATTCAGCATAATCCCATAAACTGAACCTTTCCCATAATTTAGCTACATCAGCACCATTGTCAAATGCTTCACTTGTCCAATAGGAACATCTCTCTAAACTTTCAGTTACATATATCCCAAAGCAATACATGACACCTAAATTAGTTTGAGCTTGAATCAGACCTTTTTCTGCTGCTCTGGTAAAGTATTCAAGAGCTAATTGCTCATTCTTTTCAATACCGTCACCATTTGCATACATCATCCCTAATGCATATTGCGCAGGTGAGTAACTCTGATTAGCAGCCTCATTATACCAATGAACAGCCTTTTTCTTATTTCTTAACACACCTATACCGAATTGGTACAAGCCAGCTAAGTTAAACTGTTCCTTAGGCCCACCACTCTTTACTGATCTTTTAGACCACTTGGCTGCAGACCTAAAAGCATCTTCATCAGCACGATACAAATACATTAATTTTAAAGCATTTTGAGCCTTAATGTTGTTTTGCTCTGCTGATTTTGTATACCAATATATTGCCCTTTTAGTATCTTTCACTATATTAGGTTCAATATGGTCCCCCGTTTTATCAGACTTAATAGCGGTCTGAGGGTAAAATATCTCCTTGAACCAAACACCCCTCCCATCCCAAAAGGACGAAGCACTTTTATCGGTAACTGGAGAAGGTATTGTTTGAAGCCACATATCTTCAGCCCATGAATCAAACCTATAACCTACATAAGAAGTGTCTTCCTCTATAAATATTGATGGATTACTTGCCCCACCTCGAATCTCTGCCATGAGATCGATACTTGATTTATATTTTTTCTTCTTTTCCTTAACTCCATACTGATACATTTTACCTAAGTGAAATTGTGCTTGCGAAACACCTTGTTCTGCTGATTTGAGAAACCAATCTAATGCAATTGTATGATCTTGAATAACGCCCTCGCCACGATAGTACAATATACCAAGCAACCTTTGAGCTTCTCCATCACCTTGCTTAGCTAAAGGTTTAACCACTTCCAGTGCTGTTTTAAAATCCTTTGCATCATAGGCTTCTTGAGCAACTTCAAAGCTTGCAGCATTAACGGAGTAAACCGTAAACAATGAAAAAACTACCAACCACCCCATAGCAACTTGACGAAGAACTATTGATAGCTGGGTAATTTTTAAAAACATTTACTTTTCCCTGTGATTCGTACAAGACATTGAGAATATTAGAGTTTGATTAGTACTTCAGTTTCAATTATTTAATCCGAGTTTTTCTCGATATTTTTGTTCTGTTTGTTCCATCTCTCTCTCGATCTCTGCTTTAGCCTTTTTAAAATTCCTGTCATATTGCCACTGATAAGTCTTTTCTAATACATTGGTATAATCCCAGTAATAATAATTGAGGCTCGTATAGTACTGATACGTAACTTTACCCTTGATGTTATTATTACCATCATCACTTTTAATTGATAGTTGTAGCAACATTTCGCAATCAAATCCTACACCCTTCTCATTATCTAGAAGAGATACACCTCTATATTCCCATTTAGTGGCTGTTACATCTGTTGTCCACATTCCTAACTGGTCTGCAACGGCCTTGGCAGTCTCTACTTTCACTTGCCTTGTAAGTTCATCAGCAGCACATTGTAAAGCCAGTTCAGAAGTTTGTTCTTCTTCTTCTATTAAATTAGTTACTTCATATTGCAAATCACTCAAGCGGTTTTTAGCTGATTTTTTCCCTTGTTCTGCTGCCAAAGTGTACCATTTAACAGCTTGCATATAATCCTTAGTAACGCCTAGACCTAAATGGTATATCAATCCGAGGTTTTCTTGAGCCGATGCATTCCCTTGATCTGCTGCTAGCTTGAACCATTTCATCGCCTTCCCATAATCCTGTGAAACACCTTGACCGTTATGGTTCAAGGACCCTAGGACGTATTGCGCTGATGCACTGCCTTGTTTTGCAGCAAGGGTATACCACTTAATTGCTAGCTGGATATCCTGAGAAACACCTTGTCCTTTATAGTGCATGGCCCCGACATTCCCTTGGGCTGATGAAATCCCTTTTTCTGCTGCTAGGGTATACCACTTAATCGCTTCTTTATAATCCTTAGTTACGCCTTTACCTTCATAATATCTACTCCCGAGGATATACTGAGCGGATGCATGCCCCTGTTCTGCCGCAAGACTAAAATTTAACCGCCTGTCCATAATCCTGTGAAACACCTTGACCTAGATCGTAGAGGGTCCCGAGATTGTACTGAGCTTCTGCATCCCCTTGTTCTGCTGCAAGGTTGTATAACTCAACCGCCTGTGCATAATCCTGAGAAACGCCTTGACCATTTTCATAGAGAATCCCGAGGTTTCTTTGAGCTTTTGCGAACCCTTGATCAGCTAAAGGCTTCAATCCTTGAAATGCGGTTTTGTAGTCTTTGGCATAATAAGCTTTAATAGCATCCTCAAAGCCAGCAGCATTTACGAATAAAGACACCATCAATGCGAGAACGGTCATTACTGCTCTAGTAACCTGACGAAGTATTTTTGAAAGCTGTTCTATTTTAAACAACATTTATTTTTCCCTGTAAGTGATACAGCACATTGAGAATACTGGAATTTGACTAACTCAGTAATTTATCAAATAGATAACATTAAGCCAAACACCCTCATTATTACAAGAGCTTAGCACAGTTAATTTACTATTGATTATGTCTTAAAAGAAAGACGTTTTAACAAATTCTACAACTAGTTGTACTAACGTTTTATCGACAGTATAGAGCGGAAACCTGATCAACTTAGGCTTCTATAAACTATCCTATCGGGACTGCTTTACAGCACTCTGAGTCTTGCTGTGAATGGTTTTTGAAAGACACCCCAACTTACGCTAAGGTCTAAATACGGCCTCTGACAAGCCCTGTGAGAGCCTTACACATATTGGATTAAGCACCTTATCTTGTTGGCTGAAATACTTTCAAGATCTGTCACAGCCACCTCCTCACCCAATTTGATAAGAACTTACGGAATTGTAGGTATGGTGAGTTAACTTGAATCACTTGGCGGTTTACAGGAAAATTTCAGAAGAATTAAATCTTCGAAGACAGTACCTACTTATTCAAATGTCTTGAAAGCGTTGCACGTGATATACCAACCAACTTCGCAGCTTGCCCCTGAGTTAGGCCATTCTCAGCCATCATTGAAATGGCCTTATCTAACTTTTTAACTGTTTCTGGAGATTGTTGCTTACCACGATACTTCCCAGCTTCTTTGGCTGTCTGGATACCTATCATTTGCTTCTCCAACATCTCCCCTCGCATCATTTCCGCGACACCGGCCAAAACTGTCAGAACCATCTTCCCAGTATTAGAGCAAACGTCTAAGCCACCTAGATCATGGATAGCGACCTTAACGCCAAGACCCTTACAACGTGCAACAAAATCCAACACAGCTGTGGTGTTTCGACCTAATCTAGAGATATCGTAGACTATTACAGAATCACCAGAGACAAGCTTATCAGCCATAGCAGAGAACAGAGGCCGATCTAAAGTCTTACCTGAACCTTTCTCTTTAATGACCTGATCGTGCTTATACTGATCAGTTAATACTTTGGCCTGCTGATCTACGTTCTGATCATTGGTTGATACTCTGGCATAGATGTAAATGGTCATTGGTTTGATTCTCGTATGTAACTTTAAGGTGGGTTCTATGCTACATGTAGCTTATAAGTATCGCAACAACTAAAAGTTACAAACAATACACTATTTGTAACAAGTAACCTAAGACCATACCCTAATGACACACTATAATAGTACTCTCAGTGCCCAAGAATCTATTGACCAGCACAATCACCCACTCCAAGCACACACAGCACCATGGTTATACTATTCCAAAGCCAATACCACAGAGGGCCAAGCATTACCAAGCACCGATGTTTTAACATTGCACAACGATAACAACATAGGTTAGTGCTCTACTAGATAGCCATAGCAAGTGACCACGATTATCTTGTTTTTCCAGAAACAACTGAAACATAGGTTAGCACTCTCTCAAGCACCCAAACGCAGTGTCCAGATGATTTCATAATTAAGAAAAAGACAGGGACAAAGACCGAGGAGCCACCAAGAGGGTCAACACTGTAAAAAGGACTATTTGATATGATAAAAAAAAATCTACTAATCAAACCGCCACCAATTCGCGGCAAGTAGTTTTGTTACAACGAAAAGATTAAAAAAATTAAAATTAAATAAAAATTACTTCTAGCGCACCAGTGCTGGACTGGCGTTGATTCTGACTTTAAACATGCTCAAAAAGTGAAAAGTCAAGAGTTGTAATATGGCGTGAAGCCTTTATATTTACTACACACGCAACAAAAACAAGTCAGTAAGTTTTAACTATTAGTAAGGTGACAAAATAGCAACTCTTTAGTGTAAGTACGTATAAAATTACCGACCTACCTTTGGATTTTTTGAGTAATTTTGTGGTGCTAGTCGGTTTCAGACCACCAAGGAATCAAACAAGAACATAATCTTCAATAAAAACAATAGCTAATACAAAACCAATCACGATTTAACCAAAAACATGAGCTAAGTAGGTAATACAAAAATAAAACCAAGTAGTATCGAATACAAACATAGTACAAGGCGAAATAACTACTACACTAACCAGCTGAAATAAATAGCTTTTTTAAAAACAACAAGATGAACAACAAGAGCTAATCTAATTAAAAAAAAGTGTTATTTCTCGTTGTTGATTTTACTGTAAAGCAAAAAGTCAAGAGTTGAAATAAAGTGTGAAGTCTCTATATTTAGTGTCATAATCCAGCGCATACAGAGGCTACAGGGTAAGTAAGCTTTAACAATTATCAAGGTAAAAGAGATAGTAACTAACTTTAATTATAGGAGGTATTTATATGTAGAGAGATTTTAGATTTCATATCGGGGAGGGGTAGGTATTCACTCCAAATGGTTCGCCAAAACTATTCAGAGCTATCCCTAAAACACACAAAGAAGAGTGTATGCTTATATTTCGTCTTAGACCAGACTTCTGAATGATGCATCACTTTACCTTCTGTGTAAACACTTTTGTCTGAGGTAAGTTTCATGGCTAAAGATTTTGCATTAGTGATTCAGCTTCTAGAACTATGCGTAGAAGTTGCTAAGCTAATTATCCAATACATTAGTTAAAGCTACATCGAACCTGCCCTTAATTGGGTGGGAACTTCCATCATCGACTCTCATGCTCGTGCATCATTTGAAAGCATTTGTGATAGCGCTCAAGAGCTTCAGAATCCCCGTATCGGTCAGCCATCTTATCACTAACCCACCCCATGATATTCTCCATCTCATATTTGTTAACACTAGCTCTACGTAATCTATCAGTCATTGAGTGTCTAAATGAATGAGCCACTTTCCCTTTAGACCTTTTACTAATCCACTTTCTAACAGCAGTCAGTAGAACTAATCGTACTGAGTTAGCATTTTAAGGCTCCTGTTTTCATTATTAACCAACTTAATGTACGATGCATTTATCACCTTCTGTTACAGCTTCCATACTGCTTTTGGTAAGCATATTTTTACCGTTTTTCTCGATAACTTCTAATAAGTAATCCCAATTAGTATCTACAGCAGCAATGACACCTTCCCCTCTCCTCACAGCATACTTCAAGACCTCTTTTGGATGCTGTGACATCTCGTAGTCAGTTCCATCAGTGTCTGTCCCTTCAATAATAATCTCATGTTCTTCTTCGGTGCGTTCCACCAGATAGCAAGAATGTTTCTGGGATCGCTTGTGCACATTGTAAGTAATAATACCTGCTGGCCCAGCTTTGACTGTGATACTCGACCCAAGACACTTAATCGTATACTGCAACCGCTTCAACAAGTCTCTCCGGTGTTTAGGGTCAGAGTCCAAGTCCTCATAGATTTCATTAAAATCTTCGGTACTAAATGATGAAGCTGTAACCTTTCCTTCAACAGCTAAAATCTTTCTCTGAAGTGACTTCTTATCCCCCGACAGCTTACTAAACCTCTTTTCCAAGTTACCTTGGTCTGGATGGGCCAACATTAAATCTAATAGTTTCTCAATCCTAACATCATGCTCAAGCAACTGATCCTTTAGAAGAGTCACCTCCTGAGAACTTTCATCAGCCATCTTCTCATTAGCAGCATCAATCAAATATTCCCAATAAGTCTCCTTAAAAGCCACCTCCAGAACTTCATATGGTATCGCCTTCTTATTACTACACATTCCTCGTTTCAGATATTTTGAGCAGTTAGCATAAACAATAGTGCCCTTATCAGTCCTCTTTCTCCTAAAATGATATCGAGAACTGCATTCACTACAAACTACAAGCCCAGATAAACCGTAAGCCTCTTCTGGCCCCATAACCTTTGTACGCGATTTAGTAACTCGTTGGAGCTTATAAAAGGTAGCTTCATCTATCAGCGGTTCGAAAACCCCTCTGATCACCTCTAAGCTTTCATCCTTTGCCCTTGAGTGGTCCCATTCACCAATCATCGCTCTATGCATAAACCAACGTTTTAAACTTCTAGGGTGCACACTCTCTAACTCTGGATACTTACCCATAAGTTCAAGTAACACAGCTCGATGACCTCTCCCTTTAAGATATAGATCGATGCACTCTTTAACAGCTTCTGCCCTTTCCGCAATCAACTTACCATCTGAACCAAGCCAATAAGGAGTTGCCATTTTGACATTTTCACCAGCTACGGCTTTAACTCGTTTCCTATCCCAAGCTTTACTCAACCTTTTACTTAACGACTTAGAATAGTCGTGGGCCTGTTGAATCTTACCTATTAATATAAACAGACAACTAGAATCATTATTCAACCGCCGTTTACTATAACGTTGGTTATCCTGTAACGTGATTAACTCAACACCAGCATCAACAATCGTATGAATAATCTTGATAAAATCTACTGCTTCTAACCTTCCTATACGATCAATAGCTTCAACTAGTATCACATCTCCACTTTTGATAATCTTCCCATCAATAGCCGCAATGATCTTACCCATATCATGTTTCAGGTTATCCCCGTGGTAACCAGACTTACCCAAATCCTTGTAACTTTGATTAAATCTCTCATAATCCGGATTAGCTTCTAACCAGTCAGCTATCAACTCTTCTTGACGATCAACAGAGCTGCCATTACCTTGATGGATGGCACTAAATCTGATGTACGGAATGGCTTTAGGCATAGGAAAATACTTCTTTGTATATGATTCATCATAAGTATACATTATTCTGAAATTGAGCGGGAAAACTTAATTTCTGCGCCGCTCTTGAGATGTGAATGCATCCAGCTTCCAATGGCTCACGTAAAACTTCAAGCACCGATCTTGAAAACTCCACCACTTCATCGAGAAAC
>Ga0105355_10005501_pt1 | contig 10688 bp, 10 predicted proteins | sample GOMGulsemesocosm_2_FD_83508 | JGI IMG/M metagenome (GOLD analysis project Ga0105355, IMG submission 83508) | Methane-oxidizing microbial communities from mesocosms in the Gulf of Mexico - GOM9C Gulf of Mexico | ecosystem: Environmental > Aquatic > Marine > Cold seeps | place: Gulf of Mexico...
GGCCGAATACGCATGGGCCTGATTGACAGGTTTGCTAGGGGGGAATTAGTGGAAAACGAGAAAGATAAAGCAGTTATTCTAGTTGTAGATGACACACCGGAAAATATCGATCTGCTGAGCGGTGTGTTGCGGCCAGAATACAAGGTTAAGGCGGCGCTCAATGGTAGGCGGGCCTTGGAGATTGCCAGTGAGCACCCTAAGCCCGACATTATATTGCTCGATATCATGATGCCGGAAATGGATGGCTACCAAGTGTGTCGGGAACTCAAGGCCAACCCGAAGACTGCCAATATTCCGGTGATTTTTATTACTGCGAAAAATCAGGATGAGGATGAAAGAAAGGGACTGGAGCTGGGGGCAGTGGACTACATCACAAAGCCGATCAGTCCAACTATTGTCTTGACGCGTATTCATACCCAGTTGGCACTCTACGATCAGAAGCGCACATTGAGTCGTATGGTGAAGGAAAAGACCCAAGAGCTATACGACAGCCGGCTGGAAGTGATAAGGCGGCTGGGGCGCGCAGCTGAATATAAGGATAATGAGACCGGCCTCCATGTTATTCGCATGAGTCATTACGCCCGCTTAATCGGCAAGGCCTATGGAGGAGGGGATGACTGGGTGGATTTGCTTTTTCACTCCGCGCCCATGCACGATGTGGGAAAGATTGGCATTCCTGACAAGGTGTTGCTTAAGCGAGGTAAGCTTGATGCAGACGAGTGGGCCATCATGCAAAAGCATGTCGAATATGGTGCTGAAATTATCGGGGAGTCTTCCTCGGAGCTGATGACAATGTCCCGGGGAATTGCCTTGACGCATCACGAAAAATGGGATGGTTCCGGTTATCCCAATGGTCTGCAGGGGGAGGACATTCCTCTTGAGGGCAGGATTGTAGCAATCGCGGATGTGTTTGATGCGCTGACATCAGAGCGCCCCTACAAAAAAGCCTGGAGCGTGGAAGCTGCAGTTAAATTGATTGATGAGAGCTCAGGTAGCCATTTTGATCCTGAATTGGTGCCAATTTTCCATCAGGTGATGCCGGAAATTCTGGCTATCAAAGAACAGTATGCCGAGGAATAGGGCAGTATGTAAGGGAAGGAAGGTCGATTGAGGTATGAGTAAAGAGCGCAAAATAATCCTGGTTGTGGATGATGTAGCAAGCAATATTGATGTGTTGCAGGAAATCCTTAAGTCTGACTATCGCGTTAAAGTGGCAACAAACGGATCGAAGGCATTGGAAATTGCTCGCTCAGGTGATAAGCCGGACCTGATTCTTCTGGATATCATGATGCCCGAGATGGATGGATATGAAGTTTGTCGTCAGCTAAAGCGTTCGCTTAAAACCCGCAATATACCGGTGGTGTTTGTTACCGCTTTGGCAGAGATCAAAGATGAAACCAAAGGCTTGGATCTTGGTGCAGTGGACTATTTGACCAAGCCGGTCAGCCCTCCAATTGTTCTGGCCAGGGTTAAAAATCATCTAGAACTCAGTGAGATCAAGGTTAAATTGGAGGAATCCCTGCAAAAGACGCTGCTTGGTAGTATCAGGATTCTCAGTGATATTCTTGCCGTTACCAACCAAGAGGCGTTTTCTCGTGCTCTGCGCTTAAAAACCATGGTGGGCAAGCTTGCAAAAAAACTACAGATCAAAGATGCATGGAAATATGAAATTGCTGCCAGTCTCAGTCAAATAGGCTGTATCTTCCTGCCGGCGCGGCTCATGTGCAAGGTCCATAGAGGTAATAAGTTGAATGCCGAGGAGCTGGCGCTTTACCGGAATTATCCTCAACACAGTTATGGAATTCTCTCTAATATTCCGCATCTCGAAGAGAGTGCCGAGATGATCCTCCAGTTAAAGTTATTTGAACATACCAGTTTTAGTGATGCCAGTGATGAAGCAATCTGCAGACTGTTGCTGCAGGGTGTGGTTTATTTTGAAGAGCAAACCTCTTTGGGTTTATCTAGTGAAGAGGTTCTGGCGAGGATGAGCAATCTCTATCCACCACTACTCACTGAGTATATCGAAGAGGTGGATGCGGAGGCTTCGAAAGCAACAGAAGAGATCAAGGTGAGAGATCTGGAGCCGGGAATGGTACTGGCGGAAGATATGGTTTCCGATGTTGGTTCGGTGGTGCTTCCCAAAGGTACAGAGCTATCATCTACGATTATATTGCGCCTGAAAAGCAGCTGGATTTGCGGTCTCAAGGAAACTGTCCTTATCAGTAAGTGATGCTTTGTATAGAGTTTATTAGGCTGCTGCCGAAGTACCAAACTGCCTGAGAAGGCAGGGGGGAGAGAAGCATATGAAAGGTAGTGATTACTAGTTTTTAAAAATTTAGTGTCCAGTAGGGGGCTAGAACCCACACTTTTAAATCCTCGCAGAACATCCTTAGTTCATTGATTTAAAAGTAAATAAGTCATTCTTGATCGTTCAAGAATTACAAAAAGTGTACCACCTTGTTGTAACGGGTGCGAATCATTGAAACCCCCACTTCTTTATATGTCGATGTTTTCAAATAAAATCGACATATTGGCCTGAAGTGTCGATAAGCTCGACATTTTATGCGGTTATATTTTATACCTATAGATTAATAATAGTGCGCTATATGTTTACTTATAGGTTGACAATATTGAATATATTGTATATCTATAAGTATACGTTTTATTGTTGAAACATACTTATAGGTATACAAATGAGCGTTAAAAGGATCGTTACAGCCCAATACAGAGACATTGTGGATCGTGCTGCTGGTGCGGTAAAGGGTGTGACTGTGCCTAAAGAAGGGTGGATCAGAACAGTCCGTAAGGCTTTGGATATGTCGGCTATACAGTTGGCAAAGCGCCTTAAAGTTACACGAGTATTGATATACAAGACCGAGAAAGCGGAACTGACAGGTGGTGTCACTCTGAAAAAAATGCAGCAAATAGCTGAGGGCTTGGGGTGTAAGTTTATTTATGCCATTGTTCCTCATAGTAACCATAGTTCTGTCCAGGATATGATTAACTTCCGGGCTAAGAAGAAAGCATTGGCAATCATTAAAAAAACAAGTACTCATATGGCGCTTGAGGATCAATCCCTATCGCTTGAGCAAATGGACGCTGAAATTGAACGCTTGGTGGATGAGATTGTACGAGATATGCCTTCTGATTTTTGGGATGAATAATGAATGGGATAATGGATTATCCAGAGGGGGCAACGCCATTAGACCCCGACGAAATGGAAGGGTTGAAATATCCGCATGTTACTACCAGAGGTCAACTTGACCATCTGGAACAGGCCAATATTGAAAATGGTCTCCTTTGGCTTGGTCGCCAGAAAAAACCGGAAATATTGACTGACCAATTTGTTCGAAAGTTACACAAGCAGCTTTTTGGTGAAGTGTGGAAATGGGCAGGGAGCTTTCGCAAAACCGAAAAGAATATTGGTATTGACCCAATCCAGATCAGTATCCAGCTAAGAAATCTATTAGATGATGCCCAGTACTGGGTAGACAATGAAACCTACGGGCCTATGGAGGCCGCTGTCAGGTTTCATCATAAACTTGTCTATATCCACCCTTTCCCCAATGGTAATGGCAGACATGCTCGTATTATGGCTGATGCTGTACTGGAAAAAATGTATGGGGTTGATCAGATTGATTGGGCAGGCGGTTATGATTTGCAAGAAATGAATGAACGTAGAAATCAATATATAGCCGCTCTTAGGGCCGCAGATGCAGGTGACTACGGGCCGCTATTTCAGTTTGTTGGTATTGAATTAACTAATTGCTCAAAGTGAAATTATACAAGATGGATTGATGGTGAAAAATGGATACAGAGTCTTATCAGCAACTGGATGTCGGGGCATTCATTCAAAAAGTACAAAAACTCAATAAAAATGATATTCCCCAAAAAGTATGTATCAAAGCTGTCTTCACAAAAAAGTATTCTGGTGAATGGGAGTTTTTGATTGGCAGGTGCGAGTTTTCTGAGGATGGTGAAAACTTGGAAGAAATCTACCCAAATATGGCCTTTGTCTCAAAGTTTATTGACGGTTTCTGTCTGGAAGAATTTTTAACAAGGGTAAGTGGTGAGGGATATAGTGTCTCTGACAAGATCCCGGCTCTTATTCAAGAAGAAGGAAGGAATAGCTGGAGAGAGCAGATAATACCAAGCCATGCAACCAAAAACCGATATCCTGGCCGGGAATATTCAGCGGATATAGGCCGAAATACAGAGTTTAGAGAAACCATCCTTGTGGGATATGGTATGCCATTTTATCCGTCATCTACGGTTCGTGTTCAAGAGTTTATGGGGTTGCGCAGCTATCATGGTTCAAGTGACGGAAATAATGGAAAGTTTAATATAGAAGTTCCTGATAGAAGAGGCAGGATCATAATTGAGAAAGGCAAAATTTCAGTGGAAGGGAAAGGAGTAAATGTTTGCCTGGTTGGTAAAACCCGTGATCAAGATAACTTTCAGCTCAAATCTGGTGAGTGTGCCAGCATCAATGAAAAGCATTTAGATCAAGCAGAATTATGGTTGCTTACTGAAGACAACGAAGCGCTCGATTTTCGATCTCAAACGGTATGGAAATATAGAGAACAGGCCGAAGCTGATGGCCAGCTATTGGAAGATGATCTTTTGGCCTTGATTGAGAAAGGAGAGGGCCATGAGTGTGAATTTAAAAAATATATTGAAGTAACTAAAAACAAAAATAGCAAGGCTGAGGATATAGAGAAAACAGTATGTGCGTTATCAAATGCACAAGGCGGTAAGCTATTGATTGGTGTGTCCGATGATGGCTGCATTGAAGGTGTAGATGACAAGGTAAAGGAGCATTATCAGAAGAAATTAGAAGTAGCGATTTCTGATTACATAAAGGATATTAGAAAAAGGCTTTGTGAGATATTGAAAGATAGTAAGTGCTTTGAAATATGTGCCGTTAAAGTTGGGGGAAAGCACATCGTAGTTCTTTCAGTATCGAGGTCTGACAGTGTTAATTACAACGTCAGTGACAGGCTTGCACATGTGAGAAGAGGGGCCACAAGTTTCAAGATGGCATCGGTTGACGATAGAGAAGAGATAAGGAACTCGGTCCTAGACTATTTGCACTAGCGTCTAAAGTCAGATTAGAAATTTTAAATTGTAGGAATGTGATAATTCGCTTTATGGAAAGTTGTTTGTTGGCCTCGGGCTAGGAGCTTTTGTTAATAGAAGCAATTAGGCCATTCTGTTTTTCTACCTCTTCATTCATTTTCTTAGGTTGACAGTGTTCTTACTAGTGGTAAGATATTCTTACTATTTATAAGGATAAGCATAAGGAAACGCTATGAATATTAAACAGATTGAACTGGAAATAATTAACTGCATAAAAAGTAACATTGAAGAGTCAGGAGAGGACATTCCTTCAATCACCGGAAGCACCCAGGTGTTTACAGGTATTTCCGGCTTCGACAGTTTGAGGGCTATTGAGGTTCTGGTAGATTTGGAGGAGGTCTTTGGTTGTGAGCTGCCCCCCGAAAAGGTATTTATCAAGAAGCCACCAGGAACCGATAACGTAACTGATTTGGCAAAAGCTGTTCACAAAATAGCTGGTCAGGAGGGGGGATGAGTGAAAAGCAGGCGTTAGCAGACAGAATCCGCGCAGCAAGAGAGTTGGCGGGGTTATCGCAAGGCCAGGCCGCAAAGCTAATGGGTTTTCATAGGCCTACGATAAGTGAAATTGAAGCGGGACGGAGAAACGTTAAGGCGGAAGAGTTAAAGGCTTTTGCAGACCTGTATGGTGTTGAGGTTACGTGGCTTGTCGATGGGGAAGTTGAAAAGGAAAAACTAAATAAGGACATTCTTGCCGCTGCCCGAGAATTAAGCTCAATGAATGAAGAGGATTTGGAAACCCTCATCAGCACCATAAGAATGATTAAGAGCAAAGGGAAAAGGGACGATTTTGAATAAGGTTAGAGCGAATCAAATTGCCATAAAAGCTCTTCAAACAAGGAAAAAGTTTCTTGGCGCAGGTGCAAGTGAGCCTATTTGCTCTTTTAACCTCGCAGAAGCAATGGGACTTGATGTCCGGTTTATAAAAATATCCTCGTTCGAGGGGATGTATCTGACAGAAGAAAACCTTATTTTGGTTTCAGCAGAGAGACCAGAAGGGCGCAAAAGTTTTACATGTGCCCATGAGCTTGGGCATCACGTTCTTGGTCACGGGACAGTTATTGATGAAATTATTGAGTCCGGCTCTGATAAGGATATAGAAAAAGAGGCAGACTTCTTCGCAGGCACATTATTGATGCCGGCCTCGGCGGTTCAGCGCGCTGCAAAGGATATTGGAATTCACTTTCAGGCGGTTACACCTGAACAGATATACATATTGTCGAAATACCTATCAGTCTCTTATCAGGCCCTAGTAAACCAAAGCCATTTTAATTTACGCCTAATAGACACAGTCTCTTATCAGAGGCTACGTAATGTAAAGGTACGCGAAATAAAAAACCGTTTGTTTGACCGCTGTGCGGGCAGCGAAGTTTTTATAGTTGGTAACTGGTGGCGTGGACGGGCTATTGATGTCGTTGTCGGGGATCACATTGTTACGGATGTTTCCACATATAAAGAGGGTGCTGCAATCTCAAATCCGGTTGATGAATCAGGTAAGCGATTTTTTCAGGCTATGGAACCAGGTATTGCGAAAATATCAGATGATAATGGATGGAGCGCTTTTGTAAGGGTAAGCCGAAAGCATTTTGCGGGTATGTGCCAATTTAGATATGAAGAGGAAGTTGAATGATTATTGAAGGGAATTCAGTGGCTGAATGCTGGCTTAAACTTTTAACCCGGTTTGTTGATGACAGGGCAAGCGAGTTATCACCAGTAATAGTAAAAATAAACATTACTGATGATGTTCCACCCTATCGCGATGAGCTTGAACAGGATTTGAACTCTTTTCTTGATGAGGTTGGACAGCCGCATATAGAAACTACAGCAGGGACCATTTTTCCGGTTAGTTTGTCCGGTAAAGGGCAGGCAGTTTTTGACCGATATGAAAAAATTTGGAAATACGTTAAAAAAGAAGGCAAAAATAAAAGAGGCACCTATTTTCATAGATTGGTTGCGTATGCGGATGTTTACGGCAGAAAAACCAATCAGTTAAAAGAGATCATTGATACGTATAACGGTATTGAAGGTGTAAGGAACCCCGTACACCGAAGGAGTGCCCTAATTGCCACCACTTTTGATCCCACGTTAGACCACACGCACCAGCCACAGTTAGGCTTTCCTTGTTTACAGCAGGTCTGCTTTTTGCCTGATGGCGACAAAATGTCAATGAATGCTGTCTATGCGATGCAGCATTTATCAACAAGAGCATATGGGAACTATGTAGGCCTCATCAGGCTAGGTCAGTTTATGGCAAGGGAAATGGGGCTGGAGTTTGTGCAATTGAATTGCATGGTTAGCGTGCTTGGTTTAGGGCAGCAAATGAAAAAGGTGGTAGCAACTTCCTTGGCAGAGAAATATGCCTGATATGCCAAACAGGAAAAACGTTTATTTGTTTAAAAAACTCGATCCGATTAAGCCGTCTGTTGCATACGATACTTATTGGAAGTTTGCGTATAGACGACAGGAAGCTTTTTTAAATCGACTAAACGGTCTAGAAGGTGATGTCACAACAGATGAGATCATAAAGAAATACAAATTCACTAACGTTTACCGTTCTTGCGATAGGGTCAGCCAATACCTTATTCGTGATGTGATTTATAAGGATAAATTTGAAACGAGAGATTTGTTTTTAAGAATTATTCTCTTCAAGTTGTTTAACAAGATTGAAACGTGGCAGTTGCTTGAAGAAAAGTTTGGGGTCATTAGTGAGGAAACCTTCTGTGTAAAAGCATTTAAAAAATTCCTGGATTCTGAAATGAACAGGGGGCGTGTGCTCTATTCCAATGCATATATGATGGCATCGGGGTGTAAGGAGTTTGATGTTACAAGAAAGCATCAGGCCCATTTGTTGTTAGTGGACAAGATGATGAAGGACAGCCTGCCTGAGCGAATTCAGGAATGCAGTAGTATGAAGGGCGGGTATGACCTTCTTTTGGCATATCCACTTATAGGCAGTTTTCTGGCTTACCAATACATTACTGATATTAATTACAGCAAAATTACTGACTTTTCCGAAAGTGAATTTACAGTCCCTGGTCCAGGCGCGCGCGATGGCATTAGGAAATGTTTTACATCGCTTGGCGGAATTACAGAAACAGAACTCATCAAAATACTTACCGAAAGGCAAGAGTACGAGTTTGAAAGGCTTGGTTTGGACTTTAAACAACTAGGTGGTAGAGGGCTCCAGTATATTGATATACAGAATGTGTTTTGTGAGACAGATAAATATTGCCGCATTGCGCATCCTGATATTAAAGGTATTTCAGGAAGGACAAAAATTAAGCAGTTATTTAAGAGTAATGATAAGCCGATAGATTTTTTCTTCCCGCCCAAATGGAAAATAAACATGGAGAGTTTGTATGAACATTGATGATTACCAGGCAAAAGCGGCTGAAACATTACAGTTTGACAGCAACTCGAATGATGCCATTTCAATTTCCCTTCTTGGCCTGTCTGGTGAAGTGGGGGAACTCTCGACCGAATATAAAAAGAAAATTCGTGACGGTGATAGTTACAAAATCTTTCAGGAAAAAATCATAGAAGAGATCGGTGACATCATGTGGTATCTGACATCCATCGCAACCCATGAAGGTATCGAATTTAGTGAAATTCTGCGGAAAAACTTAATAAAGACCGCAGAACGTTGGAAAGATTTGAATGTGCATGGACAGCTAGCCTTCGATGGCGAGTTGCTGGATGATGGCTGTATTGAGGAAGAACAGTTTCCACGAGAGTTTGTTGCAGAATTTGAGGAAATGGTTGGGGACGACGGGAAAAAACATGCAAAAGTTTATGTTAATGGCAAAAAGTTTGGAGATAACCTCCAGGATAATGCCTATGACGTTGACTATTACCGCTTCCATGATGTTTTCCATTTGTCCTATGTGGTGGTTCTAGGCTGGTCTCCTATTGTTAGGAGGTTTTTGGGGTGCAAACGTAGGAATGACGGTGAAAAGGATGAGGTGGAAGATGGCGGACGTGCATCAGTAATAGATGAGGCTATCTCTATTCTAGTTTTTGAATATGCCAGAAACCATAATTTCTTTGAGGGTTCCGGCGGCGTTGACTACCAGCTTTTAAGATCAATAAAGATGCTTACAAGACATCTTGAGATTAAAGACTGCACAACAAGAGAGTGGGAAAGCGCTATTTTGCTTGGGTTTGATCTTTGGCGTGAGCTGAAAGATAAGAGAAAGGGACGCATCATCTGCAATATGCATGAAAAAACAATGGTGTTTGAGGATATGACAGATGAGTAGGTATTAGTTCTGGTTTAAAACGTAGCCAACGCATAATTTGATAACGGTTAGTATGGAAAATCTGAATAGCAACTTTCGACCCAATGGAGAAATTTGATTTTAAGGGGATCTATGGTTCGTTGCCAAAAGGCTGGAGGCCGTCACAATCTGTTTTGTTCAAAAACAAAAATTTAAGCGAGGACTGCAGAATTCAGCAAGGTTTTAGATAGACAAAATCAAAAGCAAGATAAAGGGCCTTTATTACTCCTATAATCTAAAAATGTTGCTTTACTTTGGCGTGTCATGCAGCAGTTTGATTCAATCAGACGAGAAATAAAGATTTGCAGTTTACTTTTTTTAATTTTTCATGGATTATTTGTTTCCTAGGGATGGTTGGAAACGCAAGAGTAAACAGTATAGGGAATACTGATAAATGGATTTATATAATAAGAATAACTGCGAGACAAAAGTTTTATACCGCACAAAACAGCTTACGCACCATTTCTCACTAAATCACACCGTAAGTGCGCTTTTCTCATTCATTCAATTCACAGTTTTTATTTTTGATTCTATTTATAAGCAAAGGGATCATGCGTGTTTTTCGAAGGTCAACCAAGGCCTCATTAGGAAAAACCATCTTGTAACCTCTCGATACAAACCTGCGCAAAGGTTTCTGAACTCATTTACTTCGCTTGTCTTGGGAAGTTTTAGTGAGCCTCAAGTGCATGCGGATATTTTTCGTTGGTATGTGAGGTTTTATCATCCTGAGACGCTTCCCCTTCCCGCAATGTCGACTGGGAAGACAATGTGACCGATTACGATTACGCCTCCCGTTCAAATCAAACCAAGCAGACTTTTAGTAAGCGTGGCCGTTGCGTTGAAATGTTTCGGGCGCGGATTTGTTAATGCTGACCAAATGATTGGGGCGAATACGCGTCGTTTTGATATTGGAGAGTGTGTTCTTGGGTAAACGCTATCATGAAATAAATTGTTATTTTGTAGTAATAAAAGGGATGTAATCAAGTTAATTGAGTGCCGAAAAGCACCAGTCATCAATCTCCATTCATTAAGTCTAACTTTGTTCAAATGTGCTTAGTGATGGGGTGGAATTATTGAGGATAAAATGAAACGGATTTATTTATGTGTACTTCTGGCTGGTTTGTTTGCGACGGTGTCTGGAAACCTTTTAGCTCATCATGAGGAGGGAGGCGGAGGCGGAGAAACAGAAATTGACGCCGGGTTAAATATTGATTTTCATAATATGTTTAAAAACCGTGCGTCAGCTGATATTCGCAATATTTATGGTGCTGAGAA
>Ga0105355_10005505_pt1 | contig 10685 bp, 5 predicted proteins | sample GOMGulsemesocosm_2_FD_83508 | JGI IMG/M metagenome (GOLD analysis project Ga0105355, IMG submission 83508) | Methane-oxidizing microbial communities from mesocosms in the Gulf of Mexico - GOM9C Gulf of Mexico | ecosystem: Environmental > Aquatic > Marine > Cold seeps | place: Gulf of Mexico...
AGTGCGGACTTAAAGAAGCCACAACCCAACATAGGCAATAACTGAAGAACCCTAGAAAGAAAGCCTTCCATTTCAGCCAAATCAGACTCAGGCAATTTAGAATTAGTCAGCTGATCATTTTCGACATCCGCTTTGTTTGCTGAGCGAGCAATCTCAATAAGCCTACGTTCCAAATAACGGATATGAGCCTTAGTGAGATTTTCGTCCTTGCTGACAAAGGCAATGGCCTGAAACCAGTTATCCCGTTTCTGTCGGTGCTGTTTGATACGTTTACCAATATCCTCAGCTTCACCAATATAGAGCAAAGGTTTATCTAGCCCATCCCCTTTACCTATCAGCAAATAAACACCCGACTGGCCTGCCTCACCTCTAGCCACCAGCGAGTTAACTTCTGCACGGCTAAAGGCTATCGCTTTCCCTGACCAATTTGATAGTTCAGCAGTACGCAAACCATCAGGCTCACCTGTGACCAAAAATAGCTTAATAGATACCGGCTCAGGCATCAGACTACATCTCCAGTAGCTGCCAGCACCTCTTCAACCGAACGAAACTCCTCTAGAGCGGCTTCCAGTTGCTCTACTATTTCCTGCGCCAGTATTTCAGGCGCAGGCAGGTTTTCGGTGTCTTCTAACGAATCATCTTTCAGCCAGAAGATGTCGAGGTTGGTTTTGTCGCGGGCAATCAGCTCTTCGTATGAATAACTGCGCCACCGACCTTCACCCGTCATTCCGGCCTCCGAGCCGGAATCCACATTTCCTACCCAAGTCGCCTGACGCTTGCTGATATCGTCAGCATTAAACAACGCCACAAACTCATCGAAATCGCTTTTAGCTAATCGATTCTGTTTAAGCGTTTTATGTACGTTAGTTCGATAGTCATAAACCCACAGTTCTTTAGTCCAAGCTTCTTTGGCAGCGGGTTTAACATCAAAGAAGATAACATTCGCTTTCACGCCCTGAGCATAGAAGATACCGGTAGGCAGGCGCAGCAAGGTATGTAGATTGCAGCGCTCTAACAGATTTTTGCGAATGGTCTCACCTGCACCACCTTCAAACAAAACATTATCAGGCACCACCACAGCGGCTTTGCCGTCGATTTTTAGCATGTTGGCAATATGCTGCACGAAGTTAAGCTGCTTGTTGGAGGTGGTCGCCCAGAAGTCTTCGCGCTCGTAGGTAAGCTTTTCGGATTCGGCTTTACCTGTTTTTTCACTGATAACAGTAATGGAGCTTTTTTTACCAAAGGGTGGATTGGCCAACACCATATCCACTCGGTCGTTATCACCCACTTCTTTGGCCAAGGCATCTTGGCTAACAACGGGGCAATCACCATCAGCCGTGCCAATGCCATGTAAATACAAATTCATGGCGCACAAACGGGTTACACTATCGACAATATCGTTACCTTTTAAAGCATGTTCTCGTAAATGCTTTTGCTCTTTTTTAGAGCTGGCCTTGGGGGCCATGTAATCATAAGCCGCCAACAGAAAACCACCAGTGCCCGAGGCCGGGTCGGCCACGGTATGCAATTTGCTGACATCCGGTCGCATCACCTCAACCATCGCCTCAATCAATGCGCGTGGTGTAAAGTACTGCCCCGCACCGCCTTTTACATCTTGCGCGTTACGCTCCAGCAATCCCTCGTAGATTTCACCTTTTACATCCACCGGCAGAGTTGACCAGGCTTCTTTTTCGATCATTTTGATTAAGCGTTCGAGCTTGGCCGGATCTTGAATTTTGTTCTGCGCCTTACGGAAGATGGTACCTAACATGCCGCCTTGTTTACTTAATTCTTCCAGCGTATGACGGTATTGAATTTCTAGCGCATCACCATCGAGCTTTACCAGATTTGACCAGCTATAAGTTTCCGGCACGGCCACGGTTTGGCCCGCACTTTCACGCTCATCAGCCATTTTCAAAAAGATTAAAAAAGTGATTTGCTCAACATAATCACCATACCCCACACCGTCATCACGTAAAACGTGGGCGTAGTTCCAGACTTTGTTGACGATTTCTGATACGCTCAACTATAACCACCTGATATTTAAATAATTTTAACTGAATTTAATAATTTTATAGCTATAAACAATAAGTTATAACTACCCCTATAAAGCAGGGGTCGGGCATTGTTATGCAACCATCTCCAAAGGCCGGAAATACTCCACACAATTCAATTCATGGGTATGATTCAACTCTTTGAATAAACCACGCCAATCGCTTACCCATTGATTAAAACGGGTTTTTGAAGAATCCCACTCCTTTCGTAATCGTTTTTTATCCTGATCTGAACACTCTTGAAGCAAAAATACTTTCTCGAGATCCTTCTCAACCTTTCCAGCTAAGCGATTCGCCTCGGCAATTGCTTTAGAAAACGATACAGCTAATGTTATGGCATCGAATGCTGGATCATTAAACTGCCCCTTTAAATCAACTAACCAACTGTTGATAGCTCCATGGTAATCACAATCCATACGAATATGATCACTGTAGTTATTTGAAATATTGTGCCAAGTATAAAAAGGACTATGAATACAGCTTGTTGAAAACTGGTCATTAATATCATTCAAAAGAACATTAAGGCGTGTTGACTGATCCTGAGTTAACTTTAACTTTGAACGTGACAGTTTACGCTTAACAGCCCCTCCAAACTCAGACAAACTCCAAGTAATGACCAATAAAAAAGCAATCGCAAAAGCAGCATATTGAGTATTCGACGAGAACTTTTCTGAAAGGAAAAGGCCACATACAACCAGCAACGCACTCCCTAACGGCAAAAAACGATCAAAGGCACTTTTTCTATCAAACTTATCCATAAATAAACCAGTTTCCACTTTTTAACAATGCCTCTTCATCCAATACAATCTTTTAAAAAAGGGGATGCATGAGCTTAGTTACAGACTGTATTGACGATTTACGATTCGCCCACATTTTCACTCAAATATTGAAGAGAATATTTCTTCAAACTCCGTATCCCTTCCTTCATCTAACGGCTGAGATAAAGCTAACGCCATTTCTCTAGAAGTCACATGCTCAATCACTTTCAATGCTCTCTCAGGCTTAGAAGAATTCAATGCAACCTCGACAGGGTAGTATTCTTCGATAGCTCCCTTACTAAGAACATATATACCTTCTGCTCGTAAGTGATCTAAAAGCGATACAACCGCACTTCTGGCTTCCTCATCCGTAGTAAGAACAATGTACTTTGCTTCATCTGCTTCCCATTCAAACAAAGAGTTAAATGAAGCTATTTGTTCTGGGCTAGCACTACCTCGCTCCATTACTTCGTTTATTATCTGCTTTGCAGTCTCATATTTTTCAACCCACCTCGGATTTCTTACCTGTTTCTTAACTCGCTTACCCGTTAATTGAGGACTGACACCTAGGTCTTGAACTCTTTGATTTAATGTTTGTAAGAATTGCCTTCTTTCCTCGATAGTTTCACCTGAAGCACCTAAATGATTAAAGTCTTTAACCAGAACATCTAGGTCACTCAAAATTGAAACTTTTAAACCGAAGGATTCAAAAAATCTTCTAAATTTTGAAAAATTACCTTTGCCACCAACCTCGACTAAAGCAATATTTTTATCTGAAAAAGACCATTCCGGATTCAAAGTCTTAGCTATATGTCCAAAGAAGAAATCATCAGACTCCCCTTCATACAATACGATGTGATTACTAAAGAAAGCAGCTTCAGAATGATCAAATTTAGCCATTCTAAAGGTACTTAAGTTCTCTTGATCGATCTCAAAATCTACAGGATAAAGCCTGCCTATCGGCTTTGGCTCTGCAGCTTCTTTTGCTACTCTTACAAACTGAGCAGTCACCCCTGGCTCAAAGAACAATGGACTATGGGTAGTAATTACCGTTTGAAAATTATCTGAAATAGCTGCCAACGTGCTAAACAAAATTCGCTGAGCCTTTGGATGTAAATAAAGCTCTGGTTCTTCAAAAAGAAAAATCAGTGGTTTCTCTAAAATCTCATCAGAGTTTTCATCTTGATTTTCTTCTTCTGTTTGCTCTGCATTTCTTCTAGATAGAATTTCTACATAAGCTCTTAATAATGAGAAGGTCAGAGATCGCTTAACTCCATCTCCTTTGTTATCAATTAAATCTCTAGAGCCGTCATCAATATATATTGATGCGGTATTTAGAATTGTTTTAATTTCTGGCGGGGGGATCTCCAACTCTACAGAAACATTTGGGAAATTTTCGGATAGAAAACCTTCTATTGTATTTTCCAATTCAATAACTTTTGGCAAGCGCTCATCTTGAACATGATCGTTATCATCAACGTATCTATTTAGCCTTTTTTTAAGATCTAGCAAAGTATCATTAATATCCTGCAAATCAGGACTTAGATCCTCCATCAACAACCCCATCAATCTACCAAAACTGGTAGATTGAGTTGTCTTTAAATCGTCTTCAAAGTTTTTAACTGCAGGTATATAAATGGGCTCAGGAAGTAGTGCTGATATTGAGCTTGGTATCCCTGAAGGCAAAGCTGTATCAGTATATTCAAACTTTTCTGTAGGCAGGCAGCTAATCTTTTGATTTAAAAATTCTTTGGCTTGAGTTGGAGTAGCTCCATCGGGTAGCTCAGCCAAAAACTCAGTATAATGCTCCTCTATTACATTACGTGCTTGAGCAGCCGACCTCGTACCTTTAAAGCTCTCAACAATACCCTCATTTCTAAAACGAGCTTCTGAAGGCACAAACTTAGAAACAAACAGTTCTATACCGTCAGATTTCGTATATCTTGCTGTAAGAGCAAGCTCACCAGCATAAATGAGTGGTTGCATTTTTGTTCTATGCTCAGGCTTTAATCTATTTAAATCCCCCTGAGACACATCTTCAAATTTCATTTTGAAAACAATCGGCTTGCCTTCATCGTAGAACATTGAAGAAGGTATATTTTTAGGGCGGTTCAATGCATAGACCAAAGCCTGCAAGACCGTTGATTTTCCAGCGTTATTTTCACCAACCAAACACGAAAAAGACTTAGGGCTAAAGATTTCATGCCTTAAACCTTTAAAATTAAAAACTTCTATTTCACTAAGGCGCATCGCATATCTTCCCTGAAAAAGCCGATGCTAAAATCGACTGTTTGTTTTTTGCTGCTTTTTTAATTTGATAATTAAGCTCTTTATCTAATCGCTCTATTTTTAAGAAACACTCATTTACTTTATAAATTACTTTTTCCTGCTCAATTAAACTCGGCAAAGCAATTACTAAAGTTTTTAAATTATCTAGGTTCAAGCCCGGCTTTCCTGCTCCATAGGCAGCGGACTCAAGCTCTTTTCTTCCACCGTCTTTACTAACTAAATACTTATAGATATAGCTGGCACAACCGGTTAATACCGGGCGACATAAAGCAACATGCTGACTCACATATGCTTCATCAATCTCAACATCAACTACTCCTGTTTTAGTAACGTTCGCGCCAGTAATCGTTACTAAAATGTCTGAAAATTTTACCCTAGTCCTCATACCTTCAGCTTTGTCCGGCAAGCTAACAAAAGCCACATCATCTAATTTTAATTCGTCATACTTTAGGTTCTGCGCCCGAATAAAAGTCGCACCACTGTCAGAGTAATATTTAGCCCAACCACGTGAACCAGAAGTGATGTATTCAGTAATTTGATCCAAAGAAACAGCAACCCAACTATCTGGCACTTCAATATCAGCTGATTTTTCAGGCTCTTTATACTTCGCCTTCCACTTATCATCCTTGGGCATTTTGCCTTTGGTTTTGAATTGCTCGAATTGTTGCTTTTCCCATTTTTGACGACGTTCAGTGAGGATGCGATCTAGCAGTTGGCTTGCGGGTTCTAGCTTGTCTTTATTTTCTTCACGCCATTGTTTGGTGAGCTCGCCAGTGACGGCGGCTTTGAGGACGGATTGCCGATATTGTTTGAGCAGTTGTTTGGCTTTTTTGAGGGCGTCGATGCCCGCATCGATATGGGAGAAGAGTTCTTCGATTTTGGCGACAATGAGCTTTTGTTGTTCATAAGGTGCCAAAGGCACTGGCAGTTTTTTTGATTCTGCAAGAGGTAACGTCAACCTTCCAGAGCCGTTGGCCCGCTCACGCGAAAGCTTATCAATCAAAGGGTGATTCATCCAAAACTCAAGATACTTTGGGTAAATCACCTCTTTGTTAGGCTTGGCGAGGCCAAGCCCAACAAACAATGAAACCTCTTCTTTAAAATCAACCCTTTTGGCATAACCCAAAGTACCTATCCGTGGAAATAAAATATCATCCCACTCAGGATTACATCTTCTTGATAGTAATTCATGCTCTTCTTGGGATATAAATTTTACATAAGAATCCCAGTTTACTGGCTTAAACGGTTTAATATTTTTAATCGATATAAACCTAACGCCCTCATCCAGATATTTAGGCGTTTTGTGGGTTCCATCAGTTATTTTCGAACATACATCTTGCAGCTCAACCAACCCCCAATTACTCGGGAGATCATTTTTTTGTATTGCCACTTCACTCATGCAATGAGGTATCCATTAAGTTCCTGCACTATTACAGGTAGTTCTTTGCCAAACAAAGCCTGAGCCTTCAACAGCCCACCCTCTTCTTTACAGGCCGGAATCATTTCAAAATCATCCATTTCAAATTCGGCGTTGTTGGCGATTTGTTCTTTGATGCGTTGCAACCATTGCTGTTGTTCTTCTGTAAAAACTGGATTCCCGCCTTCGCGGGAATGACGGGTTTGGGCTTGTTGTTCTAACCACGCCTCAAAACGCTGATTCACCAGCTCAGGAAACGGCTCAAGCACGTCACTCAAACCTGTAGAAAAACGAATCAGGCTGACAATATTGGTGAGCAGCTCTTTGGCGGGCACGCCTTTAACTTTGTTTTTTTCCAGTTGCTCGTAGGCCTTCCACACTTCTAGCGGCGCGATATTGTAGGGCGGTTGTTTGATCTCGTCTGCCAATTCTTCAATTTGTTGGTAACTTAAATGCCTCTGGTTGTAGGGCTTGGCATAAATCAGCTGAATGGCATCAAGTTCGTCTTTGTGATCTGCAATAAATTGCTCATAGCGATGGATTAAGCCCTGAGCTTTCTCTTCATCGTAACCGGCATCTATCAATTCATCAGCACTGTCATCGACCAATTGATCGGTATCACGGCGCAGTGTTTCTAGCAGGTCACGCAGGTCGGGGTTGTGAAAAGGTTTGATGGCTTCGTCTGCCAGTGGCTCGTAGATCGCTTTGCGCTCTTCGTCGCTCACTTCTTCGGTGACATGTTTAGCTTTAATTTTTTCGGCCAAGAAATCGGTATTTCCGGCGTGTACAAGTTTACTGGCAACGAGGGTTAGGTTTGCTTCACTTTTTTCCACCTCATCACCCAAGGCGACGGCTAATTGTTTATTGATTTGTTTTCGCTGGCTATCGGTGAGTTTCATATCCAAACGGATTAAACGGTTGCCGAGGGTTTGCAGGCTTTCGGGGCTACGGTCGCCCATGGCGATTTGCTGCATGAGTTTTTCAGTCGCAACCGATGGTTTGCTTTCCAGACTTTTGGTTTCGGTTTTGTCGGTTTCGGTGACACCTACAGCATCCACCAATACAAAGCAGGTTTTGGTGCGAGCATCTGGCGTGACTTTTTTCAGCACGTCGTCACTCAGTACGCGGGTGCCTCGCCCTTTCATTTGTTCGTAATAAGCCTGGCTGCGCACATCGCGCATAAAGACGATACATTCCAGCGGTTTGATGTCGGTGCCGGTGGCGATCATGTCAACGGTGACGGCAATACGCAGTCGAGGGCTGGTGCGAAATTCAGCAATGGTATTTTCGGCGTTTTTCTTACCGACTTTGTAGGTGATTTTTTTGCAGAACTCGTTGCCTTCGTTAAACACTTCGCGAATGGCATCCACAATACGATCAGCGTGGTCGTCATCTTTCGCAAAAAATAATGTTTTGGGTACCCAGCTTCTATCTGGAAAGCACTCAGGTAAGGCGCGCTCTTTAAAGGCTTGCACGACAGTACGAATTTGGTTGGGTGCAACAACGCTACGGTCGAGCCGTGTTTTTTGATATTCCTCATCATCGTCCAACACTTGGTAGCGTTTATTTTTAGTCAGACGATCTCGAATTTCTACATTGGTACCGGCTTCGATTAAACCACCATTTTCTGTTTTATCCGTTTTAATGCGATAGGTGTCGTAACCCACATTCACCCGATCAATCACGGCATCTTCGTGGGAATATTCTGCCACCATGTTTTGATGGAAATAGCCGATGGTTTTTTTGGTGGGTGTGGCGGTTAGACCAATTAAGAAGGCATCAAAATAATCCAGCACCTGGCTCCACAGGTTGTAAATGGAGCGATGACATTCGTCAATAATAATGACATCAAAGGCTTCGATAGGAATATTGGGGTTGTACGCCACTTCTCTGGGTGCGTTATTCATGGCGCCCATTTCAAAGCCAGAGTGTTCCTCGATTTCTTCATCCAACTCTTTGCCGCTGAGTTGTGAGTACATTCGCTGAATGGTGGAGATGGTGACTTTCATTTCATCACCAATGCCCCCGGGGCCTAATATGTGCGCGTTATACAGCTCGGTAAATTTGCGGCCGTCATCGGGCGTGGTGTATTGCTGGAACTCTTTTAGGGCCTGGCGACCTAGGTTGCCTCTATCCACCAAAAACAAAACACGTGAGGCTTTGGCAAATTTAGCCAGCCGATAAACTTGCGTACAAGCGGTAAAGGTTTTACCGGCGCCAGTGGCCATTTGTAACAGGGCGCGTTGCTTACCCTTTTTGAGAGACGCTTCAATGCCGTGAATAGCATCGATTTGGCAATCGCGCAGGCCGTTGGTATTGAGCTCCGGCAGGTGTTGTAAACGGGTACGGAAACTTTCTCCCAACTCTAATCGAGTCTTTAGCGTTTCCGGCTTATGGAAGTGAAAGACATTGCGCGAACGCGGCGTTGGGTCACATTCATCACGAAAGCGGATTTCGTGATTGGTCGCTTCGTATAAAAACGGCAACGGCTGTTCGTCTGCCACCCAGCGCTGAATGTGTTTGGTATTGGAGGTGGCGTAACGAGCGGATTGTTCGGCGACGTGGCCAAGATTAGCGCCTTCGCGTTTGGCTTCGATAATGCCGCAGGCTTTTCCATCGACGAATAGCATGTAATCGGCAGGACCTGTGTCGGTCTCCATTTCACGGATTGCGACGCCCAATGCCTCATGGAGATTTATGCGTTTTTTGTCTTGAACCACCCAACCCGCATCGACCAGTTTTTGATCAATTTCTATACGGGTTTCAGATTCTAGTTTTGAACCGTCCATTTATTTGCTATTCCCTGCTTAGGTGGCCAATAACCATCCCAGATTATTTTAATTATTTATCTGCAGCAACGCTCGATACTAAGAACAAACCACCCTCTGTGCAATGGCCGAAGTCATGAAATGCCATATATAAAATTATTCTTTAATCCCCGCTTACCGAACCCAAACCATTCCCATAAAAGTACTGGCTTTTGCAAGCTCAAAAAACGGCCCATAAATTACTGCTAAGAGCCTAGTCTGGACGTATACGCACATCGAGAGGTTGACTGGTATTGAGATGCACATCCCGTTGCGGGAAGGCCATCACAATGCCAGCCTCATTGAATTTCCGGTTGATGGCCTCGTGAAGTGCGGTCATGGTCGGCAACCGGTCATCCTGCAAGCCCACAAAACACCTCAACACGAGGTTAAGCGCGTTATCCCCGAAGGCGTTAAAGATGATCGAGGGTTCCGGGTCATCAAGTACGGCTTCATTTTCCACTGCCGCCTCATTCATCAATAACATTGCTTTCTGCACATCGCTGCCATAGGCAATACCCACCGGGATCTTCAGGCGGGTAGTTTGATCCGACAGCGACCAGTTCAACAGGCGACCAGTGATAAACTCCTTGTTCGGCACCAGCAGCTCCAATCCGTCCCAGCTGCGGATGGTAGTCGCGCGAATCTGGATACGGGTAACAACACCGTCCGTTTCCCCGATGGTAACGACATCGCCCACGCGGATTGGCCGTTCAAAAAGGATGATGAGGCCACTGATAAAATTGGCGACGATCTCCTGTAAACCAAAGCCGATACCGACACTCAATGCCGCCGCCAGCCACTGAACCTGCGACCAGCGCGCACCAAAGATAGTGAGGGCTGACAGTACGCCGATGGCCGCTATGGAATAACGCGCCAATGTCGTAGCGGCATAACGGCCGCCCGAGCTGGTCGAAAAACGCTGCAACAGGATAATCTCCAGCAAGGCCGGAAAACGTTTTGACGCCAGGACGGTGACAATCAGGATAATAATGCCCAGCAACACATCCCCCAGGGTGACTGGAATCAACAGCTCTTTGCCGTCGGTAGTCCCCGTGTAATGCCAAAGTGAAATAGCATCCAGCCAGCCAAATGCCGGTAACATATCTGACCAGATGAACCATAGGCCGATGAGCGACAAAAGCGGCAATGCCGTGTTCAGGAGCTTGCGGCTTTCTTCATTCAGCGCGAACAGGTCGATCTCCGGTTCTTCGACCAACTGCGAGCTGCTCTCGACACTCTCAGCACCACCAGTTTCGCTCGTTTGTTCTGCCGTTTTCTCTGCTTCAAGTGCTGCTCTGCGGCGCTCAAGGGCCGCCTCCAAGGCAAGTTTGCGGCGTGCCATCAACAGCCAGCGCAC
>Ga0105355_10005513_pt1 | contig 10680 bp, 8 predicted proteins | sample GOMGulsemesocosm_2_FD_83508 | JGI IMG/M metagenome (GOLD analysis project Ga0105355, IMG submission 83508) | Methane-oxidizing microbial communities from mesocosms in the Gulf of Mexico - GOM9C Gulf of Mexico | ecosystem: Environmental > Aquatic > Marine > Cold seeps | place: Gulf of Mexico...
CCATAATATGGGCTTAAGCGTAGTGGCTGAAGGTATAGAGGATGAGGCGACATTGTTGTGGCTAAAAGAGCAAGGTTGTGAGTTAGCACAAGGCTACTTTATTAGTAGGCCGGTACCTGAAGTGCAATTTGAGCAATGGTTGACTAAAAGTCGCTATGATGTTGAAAAACTAAGAGTGATTGATGAATAAAACTAAATATTTCGGTCTTTTATTGTGTACTGTGTTATCTACAATGACGCAGGCTTATGAACAATCACTTAAAGGACTTATTGATATTCGCGCCGTTCATGTTAATGGAGATAACAAGGTTGGCAGTTACTTATCAGGAGATTATGGAAAGTTTCGCTATGGTCAGGGGGCCGGTATTGCACTGAGTCAATTGGCCATCCAATATAAGTATGAATTAAATAACCAAATTTCTACAACTATCATCGCTAATGCTTTTGCTGATGAAAATCAAACCGATATTGGTGTAACGGAAGGCTACCTTTCGTATAGGGGCTTACCTAGTAGTAACGGTTGGCGTGCTAAAACGAAACTGGGTTTATTTTATCCACAAATCTCCTTGGAAAATAAAGCAACGGCGTGGTCTACACCTTATACATTAACCAGCAGTAGTTTAAATAACTGGGTGGGTGAAGAGTTTAGACATTCCGGCGCGGCTATTACTATCGAAAAACTTGGGAAATTTTCCAAGACTAAGCATGACTTTTCATTGGAACTTGCTGTATTTCAAAATAATGATACCGCGGGAGCTATGTTAGCTTGGCATGGTTGGGCTATTGGAAGTCGGCAATCACTATTACAAGAAAAACTCGTAGTGCAACCGTTTAACGCACGTACAGGAGACTTAAAAGACCAGGCCGCATTGTCAGACCCTTTTATTGAGTTAGACAATCGTTGGGGAACACACCTCATCGCGCAATGGCGTTGGCAACATAAACTAAAAGCGAATATTGGTTATTATGATAACAATGCCGATACAACTGTTGTTAAAAATGGTCAATATGCATGGTCTACAAAATTTTCACACCTAGGTTTTAAATATAAACTCAATAAACAGCTTGAATTGACTGGCCAATATATGAGAGGTACAACGTTTATGCAATCACCTTATGGTGATAAAGTCGTTGATAACGATTTTCATAGTGCATTTTTGATGCTTAGAAAATATTGGCAATCACATCACTTAGCAGTGCGAGTAGAGGAGTTTTCGGTTGACGATAACGATACTACTGTTGGAGATAATAATAAGGAATATGGTAAAGCACTTACCTTAAGTTATCGCTATAAACTCAGTAGAAGTAGTTTTATTCATAGTGAATATAATTGGTTAGACTCAACTCGCCCTTCGAGAAGTTATGTTTCGCTGCCTATTGAACTAACCGAGCAACAATTTCAAATAGCGTATCGTTATTACTTTTAATGACTAATTTTTTATTAATTATCATTAAAAAATACAATAACATTTTGTTAAGTACTTTTGTTCTAACAACCTGTCTATCAATTAAGCTGGAAGTTAACTAATGGCGACAAGGTAGTTACTTCACTCGATGATATGTAATAGTCGACAAAAAAGGAGTGTTTATGTCTAAAGATTTTAGACAGAGTAAATACCTCAATGAGTCGGGGTCTAAGCAAGGTAATTGGTATATTAATCGCTTAGTTTACTTTCAATTTTATGAATACCCCAAATTTAAACAACATCGATTAGTATCACTAATGATGAGTATTGCTTGCTATTTTTTAACGTTGGAATTTTTGAGCAATCATTTCTTTTTAGCGCTCGTATCCGTTTATTTTTGTTACTTCTTTTTATTAACGTTTATTATATTAAAGCGAAGGGTCTGTCGCCTTAAAGGTTACTTTTTTTATCCTAAGCGCATCATCAACTTTTTTAAAGCAAGAGAAGTTGAAGTGGATTTAGATGATTTTGATTCAATTGCTACTTTGGAAAAAAAATAAATGTAACCTTTCCTGCGAATTTGTTTCAGGGCGAATGTTTTATATTAATCCGCAATTTGTCGGCGAATGAGCGGGCTTTTTAAGGCGCTAACTAAAAACTGAGCGTTAACTCTGACACTGCTCCCTTGTTCCTTGCTATATTGTTCAAGTTGATTTAATGCCGCTTGATTAAATAATTGGCCATTAAACATCACGGCATTAATGTCTTTTGAATTTTTGATATTCACTAAAGGGTTTTTATTTAGAATTAACAGATCCGCTACTTTTCCAACATCTATACTACCAAAGCTACCTTCTTGGTTACTATACTGTGCTGGTGATAGGGTTGCTGATTGCAGCGCTTTGAGTGGTGAAATGCCTGCGTCCACCATCATCGCCAGCTCTTCATGTAAAGAATATCCAGCAACAATCATTGAGTCTAGCGTATCGGTACCTGCCATTATTTTTACTTGATGATCGCTGGCTTGTTTTAATTGTTGTTTTGCTTTTTCAAAAAAATCGTGGTGTACAAACTGTCCTTGAGAATCGATACCATGCTTTTTAGCTCTGTTTAAATCTGGTTGCCAAAATAGAGTTTTCACCAAACTAGGGATATTGTCAAAAATAGCATTATTTTGTGCTTCAATATCTATAGCAAGCGCAGCGCTACGTAAGGTTGACAAAGTAGGCACCCACCAACTATCAGATTGAGCCATTTCAGCCATAATTGTTGTACATTTTTTATTATCTTGTTGTTCGATCATTTTCCGCATTAAGTTGGCATCAAAGCTTTTCACTGGATTTTCCAAGTTTCGAAATGCTTCACTACCTTGATAACAAGAAAAGAGAAAGATACGAGCGTGTTCTAAGCTTCTTTGTTTATATTTTAATGCTTGTTTTAATGATATTGATACCGGTTTATGTCCCACCAAATCAAGTTCTGAATGAAGTAATTCAGTCGCTAAGTTTATGTATTTTTCTGCAGATATTTTAGCATGCACTTTCACTTGTGCTGCGCCTTGTTTTTCATAAAAATTAACGAGTTTTTTAGCATCACCTTTTTCATTAAGTTTAAAAAATGCAGGGAAGTTATCAGGAACTTCTTCACCGCCATCGGTCTGGTAACTACTTTGTAATACATAACGCGGAGAAACTCTCTTGCCAACTAATGCTTCACTGGTCCATTGTTCCCTATCACTTATACAAGCCCAAAAACTGTCATCTTCAACCATGCAGCCTGACATATCCCGGATATTGGTCACACCGTAACGTATATATAAAGGATGATGGATTTGTGGAGATATTTTTAATGAATGGGTATGCATATCCCACAAACTTGGCATAACAAATTTGCCATCACTGGCTATTTCTTTAAAGCCTGCGGGCACGCGTAAATTTCTTGTTGGTTGAATATTTGTGATGACACCACCTTTAGTTAATAGAGTCATGTTGGTTGCAATAGAGCCATCAACAACATCAATAATGTTTACATTGGTAATAGCATAAGAGCCGTCAATACTAACATTTGGTGCTGAGGCTATAGAGGATAAAAGAAGATTGTAGCTGATAGTTAATAGAGCAATAAAAGTTAGCATAATAATCATTAGTCTTTTCATTGATGGACTCTCTTAAGTCGTTATCGCTTGCACAGCGCAGTTTACGAGATGACTATAATAGAGCCAAGTGAAATAGAGGTGAAAATTAAAGATTAAACCTAAATCTATTTCCTTGTGAGTTTAACCTGTTAAAAATTAAAAGAAATGGTTGTTTTGATGTTCTGGTTCGATCGTTTTTCTAACAGCATTAATAACCAGAGCATTAATAACCAGAGCATTAATATTTATAGAGGGATTTCGCTTAGTTTGAGGGCAATTAGTAAACAAAGTTAATTTTCGGCAAATAAATCCTGCAAGTATTTAAATTATTTCTATACTCATTAATAACCATGCAATAAGTAAGTGTATTTTTTTGCTTTCATTACTAAGAATCAAATAAATGAAGATAGCTCAACCTGAAAAGTCACGGTCGACAATGTATAATCAGATTGAAGATCTAAAGCGTATAGTCATTAATTTATCAAACTATTCAGTTAGACCTTGCACAAACTGTAATGAACTATGCGCAAGTTGTGGCTCTTCAACATGTCAATGCAATTGTTCGGCAACTTGCTCTAAAAGTTCAGAAAAACTATCTTCAGACGCGGTGTTGTATCCAATAGAAAAGCAAATAATGCCACTTGTCTATTGTTTTAATGCGATGAATATTTGCCAAACATGTTGGTCGTGTGAGGGGCATAACGATATAAATGGTAAGTTGGAGAAGTTACCTCAAATTTGGTTTTACACGGATTCGTTTATGCTACTGCGTATCATTGATGACTGTTTATCTCTGTTAAGTGCAAAATCGATGTTGATTGTTTCTTGGCACGTAAGCACAACCTACACCGCTAAATTATCTCAACAAAATGCATTTGCGCTTAAGCCAGATTTAAGTTTGGTCGAAGGAGTGGACTTAAAGACCTTACACCAAGATATAATTGCAATTGCAGATAACTTACCTGAGTTGATTAAAAAAAGCAGTATCGATTGTATAAATATCCTAAACAAAACATTACTTACAATAAGTTAATATTTAGGGTCAGCCACTATTTTCAAAGGTTACTTTAATGGAAGAAGTCATAAAAGATCAGCGTACAGTTGATCGAATTAACTCAAAACTACGTGCAGTAACAAATTACAAACCTTTTGAACTATCAATTGCTATTAAGGGATATTGTGATCAAATAATAGCGCATTATGGTGAACTAGTTAAAGACGATGTACGTACAATATGCGATAAAGCCGGGATACCACATGCCTTAAACTTTAAAGATTTTGGCTTAATAATTTCTTTCAAAACGGCTTGTGAATTACAGTTGCATAGCCAAGAGATGGTATTGGATAACTATTTGAAAGAGCTGATCGAGGAGTTTGGGGCGATAATTTTTCGAAATGCCTATTTGGTTAGTGACATTAAGGAGTTGTATCACCGTAACAATTTCCCTCATTTAAATTTCCATACTGACAGAGGAGATGCGCACGACAATAAGTATTCATTCTATACGCGAGACCCATTTGATTCAGAACAGCAATACCCAAGAAAAGCGTCAACTATTTTTATCGACAACGCGGTAGCCTATTTACAATCATATGTAGAGAAGGGCCTTCGAGAAAATGAAAAAGGCAGGAGGGGACACTATAGTATTTTTAAACATGAGGGCAAGGAAAAGGATTTTTTTGGAAAATTAATTCTTGAACAACGTTGGGGGGAGCCTTTAGGTACGGGAGAGATTTGTATGATCAACAATCATACTGTTTTACATTCAAGCTACAAACATGGACTTGACCATGGTTACCGAATTGGAGCTCGTTACCTAGCTTGATTTCGTTCTGCTTAGCTGGATTAAATGGGTAGTAATACAAGCTATTTGGCAGCTCATTTAGAATGATACTTTGATTTTTGAATGAAAATGACAAATATAGCTACTGGAGTACTCCATATTCTTCGAAGTACCCCTGTGACTTATTTATTTAATATACTATTTAACACCATGCATCAATTTGCTGATAAGTGGTCCAACGATAAATAAAAATATACCTGCTCCAGTAAGTAACCAGAAACTAAAGTCAAAACCAGCAAGTGCTGACGCTACTGTCATACCCGTTTCACCACTGATGCTCCCTGCGAGTATGCCCGAAAAATTGTTTCCTATAGCGGTACTTAAAAACCAACCACCAAAGGCCAATCCTGCCATTGAGGGAGGAACCAATTTACTGACCATAGATAAACCAATTGGAGATAGACATAACTCGCCAACTGTATGTAGGACATAACAGGCTGCTAGTGGCCAAAGAGGAATTAGGTTATTGCTATCAAGCAAGTTCTCTAAGGCATAAACTAAAACTAAAAAACCTAAACCGGTAAAAAGTAAAGAAAGAGCAAACTTACGTGGAATACTTGGCTCTAGCTTGCGTTTAGACATAGCCAACCAAAGTATTGAAACAATAGGAGCAAATATAAGAATACTTACTGAATTTACGGATTGAAACCAAGCTATTTTAAATTCAATGGCGTCAGTTATATCTCTGTTAACAATATTTTGTGCCAAAAAAGTAAATGAGCTGCCGGCCTGTTCAAAAAACATAAAAAAGATCACGTTAAATACAAACATGATCAAACAAGCAATAATGCGATCTGTTGCTACCTTACCGTCTTTTTTTGCGCCTTTAAAAAGTATACTTGCAAGAACAATAAATAGAACAAATAACATCCATGCTAATACCTGTGCGCCGGCATAGGCCATTAATACATAAACTGGGGCAATGGACAAAATAGCACCGCCAATAACGTAGAGTAGATTCTTCGTTCTTATCGGTGACTTCTCTATAGTGCCAATGCCTTTTAATTGACGACGGCCAATATAAAACCAAACGTAACTTATCAACATGCCAACACCTGCAGCGCCAAATACTGCTTTGTAATTATCCATCATCGGCGTATCAGTTAACGTACTTGCTAACCATTGCGTTATTATTGGTGACACCATGCCACCGGCATTAATGCCCATATAAAAAATACTAAAACCATTATCTCTGCGTTTATCATTTTCTTGGTATATTTTACCGACAAGGTTTGAAATGTTCGGTTTAAACAAACCGTTGCCGACAATAACAGTGGCAAGTCCGACCATGAAAAAAGTTTGGTCGGGTAACATGATCAAAAATAACCCTATGCCCATGATGAGGGCACCTACCAATATAGAGTGCTGGGAACCAATAACTTTATCTGCAACGTAACCACCAAAAATAGCACTGGCATAAACAAGTGCTAAATAAGCTCCATAAGTATTTGACGCAAAAGATTGACCAGAGGCATCACCATTAAAGAATTGCGCAACAATGTAGAGGGTTAACGCCCAACGAATGCCGTAAAATGCAAAGCGTTCCCAAAACTCGGCCATAAATAACATCCAAAGTGGTTTTGGATGCCCCCATAAATCATCATACTGCACAGATTTAGGTGTAATGCCTACTTCATCTGCATTTATCGTTGTTGTTGTCATATTGTTTCCTTCGCTAAAATATTGATATTATTTTTATTAGTTACATGTGTATATTGTATATTATTATTGTTTTGTTTTCTTTTGTTAATACTGCCTTAGCATAAAATTTATTGTTTGTAGCAACTTGAAAGTTTGGTGAAGTAGTGAGAAAGTTTTAGTGAAGCTTTGGTGAATAGGTGATGCTAGGTTTTAATTTTGGTGAAAACACGATAAGTTATCCTTAATGTTCAAACTCTTATCTGTATATAAGCTTGTCCCTGCAAGTTAATTGGAAATAGTTAAGTGTTTTGGGTATATCACCAACTAGGCGAGATGAATGAAAGAAAATAAAAAAACAGTAACTCATTATTTATTTGCAGATTTAGTTTTGGATGTACGCCGTGGTGAACTTACACGAGAGTCTTTAAACGTAGCACTCCCTAAATTGAGCTTTGATTTACTTGTTGCATTAGTTGAGTCAGCTCCGGCTTTATTAAGTCAACAAGAGTTAATGCACAAAGTTTGGCCGGAAAGAGTTATTGGTGATGAAACATTAAAACAACGCGTTAAGTTATTAAGAAGAGCATTAGGAGATGATGCGGCGAGCCCCATTTATATTGAAGCCGTTAGAGGGCGTGGATATAGATTATTGCCTGAAGTGACGTGTAATTGTATTGTTCAAAAGCCGCCTTCTGTGATGCTCGACTCAACTGAAAACGATAACCCCGGCAGTTTTAATCTACTTAGCATAAATGAATTTTGGCGGAAGCTATCAAAAGGCGGCCTAATCGCATTTTTTCTAATGGTTATTACCATTATTACCATTATTACCATTATTACATATTCATATTTTACTCACTCAGAGAAAAAATTTGATAATTCACGACTCGTTCTTCTTCCTTTTAAACACCAACTGCCCGAGTCAAAGCATCACGTCGTAAAAAAAGTAAACGATGCTTTAATAAATGCATTATCTAAATCAAAAGACAGACAGTTAATTTCACCTAGCTTTGTGAGTGACTCACCAGTAACTAATAAATTACTAGACGACATTGCCAAAAGATTTAATGCAGCCTTAGTCATTGAGGGGGATGTTTATTTATCTTCGGATAATAAAATAAATGTACGACTACGGTTAACAGATGTAAACATACAAGCACTCGTTTGGCAGGGAGAGTTTAATTCATCAATAGTGGAGCTTAATGATTTACAGCAGCAATTATCAAAAAGTTTAATTGCAGTTTTATCTGACAGAAAAAATACTCAAGTGACGAGTAATCTACATATTAACGAAGTTGCATTTCAGCACTTTACTAAAGCTAAACAATATTATAAACGTTATCGAAAAGTTGATAATGACATTGCCATCGATCTTTTTAGTAAAGCAATCGCAGCAGACCCTGAGTACTCACTCGCGTATGCAGGTTTAAGCCAGGCTTACAGTCAGCAACTGTTTCAATTTGACGGTACTGAGAATGATCGTATAAATGCCATCGATAACGCTTACCAAGCCATTACCTATGACAATCGTTCCGCAGAGGCATATAAAGCATTAGGCAGTGCATACTATGTTTCAGGCTGGTTATCAAAAAGTATTAATGCCAACTTAAGTGCGATGCAACTGGCAACTGATAATATTGAAATAATAACAAACCTTGGTTTTATCTATAGTGAACAAGGAGAACTAGCAAAAGGACTTTCTTTGAGCAAACAAGCCTGGCTACTTAATCCGTCTTTTGTTGTTCCGATTGTTCATATTGGTATTACACTGCAGCGTTTATCAAAGTACCAACAAGCAACAAAGTGGTATGAGAAAGCTATAGCGGCCCAACCAGATTATGTTCTAGCAACGTATCATCTTGGCCAGCTGCATATAGAAAAAGGGCATTTTGAACAAGCTATAGCCATTTACAACAACGCATTAAAACGTCATAAAAACCATCCTTTATTAATTGAAGGATTAGCTGATAGCCATTTATATGCAGGCGAATTGATAATTGCTCAACAATTGTATGAGAAAGCAAGCAATACAAATAATGAAGCACATGATCCAATCACTAATCAGACGAGGGGGTTGTCTAGGGTTAAATTGTTATCGGTTTTATTAGCAGAAAAAACTACTGAACAAAAGGTTTTAGAGATGATAAGTTCTGCAGAAAAAACACATGCTAAAGGCTCTGATAAATCAGCGGATAGTTATGGTTTAGCGCTGCTTTATGCTTACCAAAATAAAAAAAATATCGCAATTAGATACTTAGTGCAAGCCGTTGAACAGGGTCTAGTATCGCTGTATATAATCGAAAAGCAGCCCTTGTTTAAAGCATTACATTCATTAGGTGCTTATAAAAAAGTCATCGAAAATATTAAACAAAAGCGTCAACAGCAAGAAAAAATATTAGAAAACGTTCTCTTGGATAACTTTATGCTTAAAAAACGAATAGTTTACTAAACGTCCTATGTTAGGAGACTCAAATAATAAAAGAAGGTAGCTAAAAATTAACTACCTTCCTTAAACAAACTATCTTAATTAATCGCTGTTAATACTGCCGTTTAGTCAGAATATATCTCTAGCTCATCAATTTCAATAAAGTCGTCGCCATAGTTTTTATCAACTCTAATTCTGAAATATTTAGTGGTGATTTTCACTGGCATGTTTGCTCTTTGGTCAACAGATTTTGATAAGTTATAAGCGCCTTGCTCGGTAAAATCATCACCGTCGGTTGAAGTTAATACTGTAATTCCTCTTGGACTCCTGCCTAATTCTACAGCTTTATCATTAACTAAGATTCTAAAACCAGTAATATCGATTTCTTGAGCAAATTCTACTTGCAGCCAGTATTCAATATTTTCACTGTCTTCATCTTTTTCAACTAACCAGATATTGCGATTAATGGGGGAACCAATATCATCAGCAATTTGTTCTTCCCAGATGTAACCATCAAAAGCTGCTGCTGCTATATCTGCGCCGCGGTGGTCACTAGCACTGTAACTAGTTTCAGTGAGGTTGTTGGTATAAATTAGGGCTATATTATCATATTGCCCTACACGAGTTAGACCGTCTCCTGCAGGATCATCAGGTGAGCCGTCACCATCACCTTTTATTAGTGCCAAATACTCAACCTCGCAACTACTCGTTGTACTAGGTGTATAACCTATACGAATAGTTTCTTGAGTTCGGCGGACTAAATTCAATAGTTCAAACCATTCCTCTGAATAGCTATTTCCCCGTTCAAAAGTTAATGGCCACTGATAATTGTCTTGTAACTCACATTCAAGGTCGTTACCTTCTTCTCGGATAATACCTACTTTGATGGTATTGGTTTTACCGGTATAGATGTTAGATATCTTTCCTGTATATTCACTTACTGCTTGATCTGATGCATATAATGAACAGGAAATTAAGAGTGCGAGGCTAGATAGTTTTTTTAACATTAGTATGTACTTTTAAAAAGAAAAGTGAACGTGATTAAGTTAAAGCAATAAGTATACCTAAAGCTATAGTTTAAATTAAAAAACCAATTGGGCTATGAATAGTGAGGCGTACTGCACGATAGAGTTATAACCAAAAAGTTCACTACTTCATTAAACTACTAAAAATAAAATAGTTGCCAAAGTTTTGACATTAAAAAACCGATCTGACTTTTCGATAAATTTA
>Ga0105355_10005514_pt1 | contig 10679 bp, 8 predicted proteins | sample GOMGulsemesocosm_2_FD_83508 | JGI IMG/M metagenome (GOLD analysis project Ga0105355, IMG submission 83508) | Methane-oxidizing microbial communities from mesocosms in the Gulf of Mexico - GOM9C Gulf of Mexico | ecosystem: Environmental > Aquatic > Marine > Cold seeps | place: Gulf of Mexico...
GCTTTAAGCGTCGCTCGACTAACAACATGCTCTAATTCTCGAACATTACCCGGCCAGTTATATTGTGTTAAATGCGCTATAGCTTGCTCTGTGATTCTCAGCTGACTAATACCAAGCTTACGTCGAGTTTGCTCAACAAAATATCCCGTTAATAATTGCACATCACCTGCTCTTTCATAAAGTCTGGGAACTCTAATTGGATACACACTTAATCGATGATATAAATCAGCGCGAAAGCGTCCTTCTCCTACCTCTTCTTTTAAGTCTCTGTTCGTTGCAGCAACAATGCGAACATTTACTTCTTCCACGTTATCTTGCCCTACAGGCTGTATTTCATTATTTTGAATGGCTCGCAAAATTTTACTTTGTGCACCAAGGGGTAACTCCCCTATTTCATCTAAAAATAAGGTGCCACCATCAGCCAAAGAAAACTTTCCCGCTCGGTTTCTATCAGCGCCAGTAAATGCGCCTTTTATGTGTCCAAAAAGTTCACTCTCGATTAAATTTTCAGGTAAGGCTGCACAGTTAACATAAACCATAGGACCATGATGCCGCAGTGATTTTTGATGTAAGGTTCGCGCAACTAACTCTTTACCCACGCCTGTTTCACCATAAATTAAAATATTGAAATCAGAAGAGGCAACTATATCTAATTCCTGTTTGAGTTGTGACATGATAGGGCTATCACCTATGAGTTCGCCGCCATCTCGCTTCCACGCTTCTTCAGTTAATTCGGCCACCACCCGCTGAGAATGATCGGCTCTACTTTCAAGTTGCTCAAGTAAAAAGGCGGTATTGAGTGTTGCAGCTGCTATAGCTGAAATAACCTCTAACGTACGTACTTCAATGTCTTCAAAATCATGAGGCGTTAGGCTATCAATTGTTAATAAGCCAAGCAAATTGTCATCATAATAAAGAGGTAAGCCCATACACGAATGTACAGGTAAATCGCCCGCACGATCATTGAGTAGGCCATCATAAGGATCCGGTAAAGGTGAATCGGCAGCAAAGCGAATCGGTGATTTAGACTGACATAAAGCTAGAAATCGAGGGTGCTCTTGGATATAAAATCGTCGCCCTAATGTATCTCTACTAAGCCCTTGTAAGGCTATGGGTTTAAGTACATCACCATGATATGAAAGTAAAGCAACCGCATCACAAGCAATTGTCTTTCTAACGGTATCGAGTAATCGGTCGAAACGATCTTTGGAGTTTAAACTCGTTGCAAGATCGAGTGCCAGTTCAATAATTGCCGTTGATGATATTTGTTTCATTGCAGAACTCGCAGTTGATAATTCTTGTTAAGAAGGTGTACGCCCCTTAAAAGTAACACACTAGAGTCAAAATGACTACATTATAAAGGAGTCCTTTTGACTACAAAAAACAACATAAAAGACATAACACATTGAATTTTAAAGACAATAAACAATGGCACTTACTTTGCAATATATCAAAGTAACTAAACCATAATCATTAAGTATTCGATATGTACTCACAGTTTTTCATTGCTCGCCAACTCCCTAATATAGAAAACGCATTGGGATTTCAAAAATGTTTAGTGATAGGTAATTACCTAATGCTGCTGTCTTTGTTGATCGTGGCTTCTTGTATTTTTATCACGTTTGCCTATGACCAATATTTTAATATTTCAGTGCAGGTCTCCGCTCATATCGCCACTATTGTTTTTGCTGGTTTTCTTAAAATTGGCTATGTATTGCGCTGTGTTGCTTTACATGGTTTTGGAAAAAGGAACTTTTAATATGTTACAAATTCAAGACTCAGAAATTTCCCAATTAAGCCATGATGCTCAAGCCAATGATGCATTGACTTATATAGCACAACACCCGGTTTTAGATCTGCCATTTAGGAGCTACTTTCTGCTTGCGGTTATTTCCTCTATGTCAGCCCTTGGCATCTGGGTCGGTTATTTAAATGGCTTATTCAGTTTTTCACAAAGCGCGATTAGCCCATTAGCTTGGCATATTCATGAAATGATATTTGGCTTTGGTGCAACGGTTGCCGTTGGCTTCATCCTCACCGCTGCGCAAACTTGGACCGGTCAACCAAGTATTAAGGGCTTACCTGTACTCGCGTTTATTGCACTGTGGTTACTGGTGAGAGTTGCTTTATTGGTTAACTTACCCAGCACTGTTATTGTCGCAATGATCTTACAGAGCGCTTGGTGGCTTGGTTCTATCATTGTATTCACACGCTTAGTGCTAAAAAGTAGCAACCGTCGAAATTACCTATTCATTCCTTTGTTAACGGTTTTAATGCTACTCAACATAGCTTTGCTGATGCTAGATTTTAATGGCTACCATGAGCTCAGTCGTCATATCGCCAGGACTTGCGTATTAATGTTTTGTTTACTGATGGGGATATTAGGAGGCCGCGTGATCCCGTTTTTTACAGTGTCAGGTGCAAAGCTTGAACCGATAAAAGCGCCAAGCTGGCTTACGCCCCTTTTAACAACGGTATCTATTTTAGGTGTATTAGCCTTTTTCAGTTCAGCCTTTATTACCCTGGCATTTAGCCCATCAATATTAATGATAGTGTCTGGCTTACTACATCTTATCAGGCAAGGTTATTGGCGCAGCTTTGCTACCCTAAATATTGCATTATTATGGTCTTTGCATCTTGCTTACTTCTCTCTCGGTCTAGGCCTTATCTTACTTGGCTTAAGTTATTTCCAAGCACAAAGCATTGAGTATTTTGGTGTCGCCATTAGCTTTTCCGATGCACTGCATTTGATCACTATAGCAGCCATGGCTTTGATGATTTTTGCCATGATGTCTCGAGTATCTTTGGGGCACACTGGCCGCGCATTAACACCGAGTAAAGAAGTCCCTTGGGTATTTTTATTCATTGTCTTTTGTGCCTTTAGCCGTGCCTTGCTACCAACTTTAACGCTACAGCCTTTACTTGCTTGGAATATCAGCGCGTTAGCTTGGTTAATTGCTGGGCTTTTCTTTTTAAAAGTGTACTTGCCCATTTTAACCACTAAAAAAATAGTGACGTCATTCAGCGCTAGATAATTCAACTCAGTGCAAGACTGTACCGTAAAAAATCGCGTAATAAGCACTACATATTAATTTTAAGAGCTACTCGATAATTTAATCGAGTAGTCATTTTTCACCTCAGTTTACCTTAGGAGTAATCATGTTAACTGATAAACACATCGACATTATTAAGAGTACTATTCCCCTGCTAGAAAACGCAGGTCCTGCGTTAACAGGACATTTTTATCAGCGCCTGTTCAGCCATAATCCCGAACTACAGGACATTTTCAATATGGCAAACCAGCACTCAGGCAGACAGCAAGTTGCTTTATTTGAGGCTATTGCCGCTTACGCTAAAAATATTGAAAATCTAGCCGTGTTAACCACAGCAGTTGAACGTATTGCCCAAAAACATACCAGCTTCAATATCAAAGCCCCACATTACGCCATTGTTGGACACCACCTTATTGAGACATTACGAGAATTAGCGAGTGAAGCATTTACGGCTGACGTTGAGGAAGCGTGGACTGCAGCCTATCAATTTTTAGCACAAATATTTATCAATAGAGAAGCAGAGTTATACCAAGAACGCGCTAATACCCTAGGCGGCTGGCGTGACGCTAGGACATTTACCCTAGTAGAGAAAATAGTGGAGTCTGAGTTAGTCACTAGCTTTATTTTTATGCCAATTGATGACAAACCGCTTATAGGGTTTAAGGCAGGACAATATTTAGGTATTGAAGTGTCAGATCCAAACCGCGACTTTAAAGAAATACGTCAGTACTCATTATCTGATAAGGCTAATAACGAAACCTATCGAATTTCAGTCAAGCGTGAAGTGGGTAAAGTACCCGGTATCGTCTCTAACTATTTACATGATGAGATACATATTGGCGATGAGATTGAATTATACGCGCCAGCAGGTGATTTTTTCTTTACTGACCGCCAAGCCCCTGTAGTATTAATCTCGGCCGGAGTCGGCATTACACCTATGCAAGCTATGATAGAAACATTAGCACATCAAGGTTTTAACAATTCAGTACAATATTTACATGCCTGTGAAAACAGTGAGCAACACTCATTCTCATCAAGAACGACGAGTCTTATTAAAGATAATAATTGGCAACAAGTTATCTGGTATCGTGATGAAGAAAATGAACAAGAGCATATTCATCATGGAATGATAGATTTAACCAAAGTGGACTTACCTATTGCACAAGGTGACTTCTATCTTTGTGGCCCTATTGCGTTCATGCAGTTTGCTAAACAACAATTATTGAATTTAGGAGTAGAGAAAAAAAACATCCATTATGAAGTATTCGGTCCTCATGCCGATTTATAATGGGCGTTAGTACTTAACGTTTGTCCACTAAATTATTAATAGAAATAATTACAAATATAACGGCTTCCTAAATAAGGAAACCGTTATTAGTATTCTTGGGCAAGTAATCTGCATTAGCATGACATAAAAGTGACTAGGTTAACCCAGAAAGAATGTTCTTAGCTCAGCTATTGTCGGCTGCGATCTAAATATTAGACTACCGTTAATAAGAATATTAGGGGAATGACGAATATGATTGGATTCAACTAAAGTAGCATTATCTTCAATATAGGCAACACTATAATCAATCCCCACATCGTCGAGTTTTCGCTTAAGATTAGGCAAACCAGAATCGGTCTGCGTTACTAGAAGTTGTACATCCATTGTTATCTCCAGTTTTAAATTTATTTACTGCCAGATTAAGTATAGCTAGGTATTTTTATTTAAAAAGTTTAGCAATTAAATTATTTCGGCACTTCTTAAATAATACAGCACCTCTGCCTTTTGAAGTCCAACCTTTTTGATTACATAATTTATATGGCTTCGCTTACCTGACCACAAACGGCATGGTTATATTTATTAAAATATCACAGCATTGAAGTACTACAATCTATTGTTTGGTGAAAACATGAAATTACATACCAAAAATCTCTTTATATCGAAGAGAATACGCAAAACAAAACTAACCACCACATGAAATAATGACCTTATGTACATCATTGTTAATGACTGAGCTTTTCAGTACACATTTACAATATAACTTGAGAGAATTTCATGACCCAATTAACTAAAAATACAACACCACCACTTAGCTTAATTTACTTAGATGCTAATGCCACGACTCAAGTTTTACCACAAGCCGCCACGGCAGCGTTAGCTACGATGGAGACACTTTTTGGTAATCCGAGTAGTAGTCATGTTACCGGGCTTCAAGCGAAGCAAATAATGGATAAAACAAGGCAACAAGGAAAAGCTATCCTTGGCGCAGGAAAGGGTAAAATTATTTTTACCAGTGGCGCTACCGAAGGTATTCAAACTGCTATTTTGTCTGGGTTACTTCATGCTAAAAAGACACTTGATAGCACTAAAAGCTATTCTATTTTGTACGGCGCAACAGAGCATAAAGCAGTACCTGAATCACTAAAACATTGGAATGAAATCCTTGAAATAAATGCCGAAATAAAAGCGATTCCAGTTGATTCTATGGGTAGACTTGACATGAACTTCATCGCTAAAGAGGTTCCTAATGCCTTAATGATTTGTACCATGGCCGTTAACAATGAAACCGGCGTTTACCAAGACATAAATTTATTAGACCAAACCATACGGGCTAATAACCCAACCACTGCCTGGATGGTAGACTGTGTGCAAGCGTTAGGTAAAACTAGCCTAGACTTAGCAAATACCAGTATTGATTACGCCCCTTTCAGTGGACACAAACTTTATGCCCCTAAAGGTATTGGTTTTATGTACGTTAAAGAAAATGCCCCTTTTACTCCTATTATCGCCGGTGGAGGTCAAGAGAGTGGCCTGCGTTCAGGCACCGAAAACTTACCTGGATTAGCAGCACTAAGTATCATATTTAGTATGCTGTCAGGTGAAAATGACTCTAGCTTTGCTCCCGTAGAGACCTTACATTTATTTCGCCAGCAGATTGTTTCGTCATTAACGCAAGCTTTCCCTAATATCGTGTTCAACCATAGTTTTAAAAATTCAGTAGCAACCACCATTAATTTTGCCATCCCAGGGTTTAGCTCTAAAGAGATAATGGACTTGTTCGACGCTGCCAATGTACGTGTTAGTTCGGGTTCAGCTTGTAGCTCTAAAGTAACCCGTAGTTTTGTGCTCGATGCCATGGGACTTCCTGCATGGCAAAGCGAATCAGCAATTAGAATGTCATTTGGCCCCGCAATGACCCAAACTGAAATTGATGTTGCCTGTAGCCGAATAGTTTCAGTGTCGCAGGCGTTAGTGCAAAACTGTTTAACCCTTGAGGAAAATAGCAATGCTATTAACGATAAAACGGAACTAGATGGTCTAGTACAGTTTAAAGTTGGCGGCAGTTGTAGTTGGTTATATGTCGACAAAACCACTAAATCGGCACTGTTTATTGATCCCTTGCAAGAAGTGACTGAACGTCTACATACATTACTCACTTGCCAAGGACTTAATTTAGTTGCTGTGATAGATACCCATGGTCATGCAGATCATGAATCTTGTCGTAGGAATATCATAAAAGAGCATTTAGCGGAGCAACAATCTGATTCTATTGGCTGGCCTGCTAAGACGCAAACAACAAGTGTTTGTGGTAGTGAATATCAGTATATAACCTTAGGTAATAAGTGGTTAGTTAAAGTAGTTACACCTGGACATACCGATGATAGCATCAGCTTAATATTGTGCGATCCTGTTATAGAATCATCAGATCAGCTCCAAGTACATTACGTTTTTAGTGGTGACCTAATTTTAATGGATAGCCTAGGGCGAACCAACTTTTCAACAAGTAGTGCGCCAGCAATGTATGAAAGCCTACAGTTATTAACAGCACTTATTGGTAAAGAAAGCCTTATTTGCCCAAGTCATGATTATCACAACGAATTTACCACGTGTATTGCTACTGAGATGAAGCGCAATTCACTGCTTCGTCAAGTTATCAATAACGAGATAAGCACCGAAAAATTTTCAATGAAAAAATTTACCATAGATAAAAACATTATCGATGAGTCTGGTAGTGAAATCATGTGTGGCGCTTTAAATGGTGCTTGCCAGAAGGTTATCATACGTGAGTATAACAGTATCAGTTTAGCTGAGGCAGTAAAAAAATCGAGTACAATGAAGTTGATTGATATTCGTGAACCACACGAATATGCACTGCAACACGATGAAAAATTCAACTGTAATGTACCTTTAACTCGACTCGTGCAATTTGTACAAGCGCAGCAAAAAAACAAAAAACAAGAATTAGTCCTAGTCTGTCGTAGTGGGAGTCGCTCTCAATTAGCAGCCCAGGCGCTTGCTCGATTAGGCTTTGAAAATGTCGGGCATTTGAAAGGCGGTTACGCTTTACATCAATATTAATGCTAACAAGCGACGACTTTTAAGCTTGTTATAAAAATGAAATCCGATGCAACTAACCTTGTCTCGGGTTTTACTTTTATTAACAGGCTAGTAATGCATTGGTCTCATGCTGCCCTGCTACCCCTTCCATGTTTTGACCTCTTTGAATACTCGCAATAGGACAAGCTTCGCTGGTGACCTGTAAATAGCGAGTACTATTCAATCTTATTTCCCTAAATGTAATTCGTAAAATGCAAACCATAATACAAAACTTTCTGCCTATTTATTAAAAATAACGATTAATAAAATGATTAAGCATTGCTGAAGGCAAGTTAATCCTAAGCTATGGCTATAAAGCAGCCTAATTATTTTTTATGGTATGCACTTTGCTTTACTACTTAATATTCAGCAAAATTTAAGAAACCTAACGTTTGTCACCTCAATGAAGGGAATGACTTAAATTAAGCTTACTTTGAGGAGTTAACATGATTTTATCTCAACATAATCAAGTATTAATGCTTTTTTTTATTTTAGCGCCACTTATTTATGCGTGTGGTGAATCAGAAGATGTAGAAGTAGAAGTTGTACAACCCCTCCCTGTAGAAAATACCATGACAAGCAACATTGAAGCTCAAAATTTAATAGAGCTAGAGGCAACAAAATCTCTTAATACTGTCACAATGGAAGGCAATTTTAGTTTTGAAACCCAAAGAATGGTGACGGTAGATTTGCACTTCTTAACAACGCAATACCAAGAAAAAATTACAATTTATTCAGCCATAGATGCAAGTACGAATACCCCAATAGATTTACTAGAACAAGGCACAATAATTCAAGCAAAGAGCTATAAGAGCATGTTGGCAGCAGCCACAACACTAAGCGCTTTAATTGTAGTTAGAAATGGTGATCTTTCAAAACCAGTTGTGATAACAATCAATAACAATGGCCTACTTACTCATACGTTTCAGGAGTAATAAAGATGAAAATAGCGATAATCAGTTTACTAATTCATTTATTAATATCTACTGCCAATGCAGACCCTTTACTACAAGCCATAACGCTTGATTTAACGCCAGCAGAGTATAAAAAGTTGGGGGCATCTGTCGCTATCTCTGGTGATATTGCTATTGTTGGGGCTCCTGGATCAGCCAGCGACATAGGGCAGGCGTGCCTTTACCAACGTTCAGGTGAAAGTTGGAGCCTATTAAACTGTCTTAGCCCTAGTGCTGAAAGCGATGCAGTACAACAGTTTGGTACTTCTGTTTCAATATCAGACGAATTGCTCGTCATCAGCGCAGAGAACAAACAAAGTGGTAAACACGGTGTTGCCTATGTTTACCAACGTCTAGGTGATACTTGGTTACCACAAGCTGAATTAACCAACTCAAACTCATCCGCTAATGATAAGTTTGCTAGCGCTATCAGTATCTCACAAAATTATATAGCAATTGGCTCACCTGGATTTTCAGCCAGTACTGCCGGTGCTGTCCACATTTTTAAAAGTACGAGTTCTGGCTGGGTTGAAGACATGGTTATCTCGCCAGTTTCATCTTTTAAAAGTGCTAATTTTGGATCCTCTCTAATGTTATCTGGTGAATACCTCATCATAGGGGACGATGATCATGGTAGAGCCCATGAAGGTAGCGGATATATTTATAGACGAGAAAATGACATTTGGAACTTACAGGCTAGCTTAAAAGGTGGTGATATCACTAAGAATGCCAACTTTGCTACCAGTGTGGCGATTTCAAAAGACTATGCGGTTATAGGGGCAAAATCGGAAAACAATCCCTTAATTAAAAAACACAAAAAAAGCGGTGCTGCTTATGTTTACAAAAGAACAGGTAAGTTATGGAACAGCCAAGCAAAATTACTCGCAAGTGATGCGCAACAAGGTGGTAACTTTGGCTCGAGTGTTGCTATATCAGGGGATCACTTAGTTATCGGTGCCGAAAGTAACAATAGTGCTAGGGGAGCAACTTATTTATTTCAAAATATAAGCGACGTTTGGACTGAGGTCTTTAAGTTTGAGGCTGATGATGCCAAGCAGCAAGATAGTTTTGGCCATGCTATCGCTATTGCACAGGACTATATAGTCATAGGTGCACACAACAAAAGTATGACAAACGATACAGAGGGAGTTAGTTACCTCTATTATCTAAATCGTGATACTAGCCCATCAGTAAGAGAGCAAGCACTAACCGAAGTACAAACTCAGCTAGCTTGACTCAGCAGCAATAGATAGTGACAATGATGATTTGAATGACTGGGATGAAATTAATATTTTAGGTACAGACCCAAACCTAAGTGATAGCGATGGTGATGGCTTAACCGATAAAGAAGAAGTTATGATTTATCAATCAAGTCCATTAATTTCTGATAGTGACGGTGATGGTTTGTCTGATCTGGACGAAGTCGTACTTTATAATTCAGACCCTATTATGTTTGATACCGATGGTGATGGCTCAGGTGACTTTGAAGAAGTCATGGTGACTAAAACAGAGCCCTCGTTAGTTGACTCTGACAATGATGGTTTAACCGATCAGCAAGAGCTTTTACAAACCAATACTGATCCAACGCTCGCAGATAGTGACGGCGATGGCTTGACTGATAATGAAGAGCTTAATTTATTTAATACGGATCCCCACAATGCCGATAGTGATAATGACGGCTTTAGTGATGGCAACGAAGTAAACGTTTATGAAACTTTCCCCTTAGATAATAGCGATGCACCTATTATAGAGACCACCAGCACCTCATATTCCCCAGCAAACACTCAATTTGGCACCATGGCATTTGAAGATGAGTGGCCAATAAAGGGTGACTACGACTTTAATGATGCAGTATTTGATTACAATGTTGAAGAAAATAAAGTCAATGGCTTGGTTAGCCGCATTGTGTTTAAAGTATTACCTACGGCTCGCGGTGCTATTTATGATAACTCCTTACGATTAATGATTAACACGCCAATTAGCAATATTGGCCAAGTAAGCATGAAGTTAAAAGGCGTAACAACCGAGTTAACGCCAGTAGCAGATGGTAATCAATCCCTATTTATCATCATAAGTAAAATAGAAGATGCCCTACCACCACCACCAGGATACAAAATGTCGAATACTTTTTCCGGTAGCCCTAAGATTAATGGCAACCTTTATACCCTAACCATTAACTTCAATTATCCTATATCTTCTCAAACCTTGGGTACTGCGCCATACAACAGTTTCATTTCGAGAGTATTGGATACTGGCGAGCATATCGAAGTGCATTTCCCTGGCTACTTTCCCTCAAAGAAAGCCTCTAGA
>Ga0105355_10005520_pt1 | contig 10673 bp, 8 predicted proteins | sample GOMGulsemesocosm_2_FD_83508 | JGI IMG/M metagenome (GOLD analysis project Ga0105355, IMG submission 83508) | Methane-oxidizing microbial communities from mesocosms in the Gulf of Mexico - GOM9C Gulf of Mexico | ecosystem: Environmental > Aquatic > Marine > Cold seeps | place: Gulf of Mexico...
CAGGCCCGTGGTGGCTTATTGTATGTTTTCGCCGATAAAGATGCGGGTTTTGAAAATAGCATCGGTACCAAAGTAATTAACCTGCCCCATATTCCCGCCAGCTTAGAGCCCATTGTCTATACCCTGCCCCTGCAGCTATTGTCTTATCATGTTGCGGTATTAAAGGGTACGGATGTGGATCAACCTAGAAATCTGGCGAAATCAGTGACTGTGGAATAAGCTGACAAAGATTTATTAGTGAAATAAAAGTAACAAGTGAAAGCTTGTTTTAGTCTATCTGCCACAGCAAGCTTTAGTATAAATCACGGACCATTTTCATATTTTCGCTGATAAACTTTGAGCCAATATCGTTATTATTTGATAGACCATTGAGGATAGTATTTCTGTCATTCTCCCTACGATCTTGGCTTAATCGGCATATACCTTCGAGTTCAATATCAATAATTCGAAAGGCGATTATTCCGCGACGTAGTCGCTCTAGTCTATCCTCAGGTATCACCTTTGGATCTCAAGGTGTAAAATAATTCCCCTTGAATTTTTGATACAGTATTGAATAATACTCATAGCATCGTCTATGCGTTTAACGGCCAGTTCCATGGAGTAATTAGGCCACAAACACCAATAGCTTCTTTTTCAATATGCGTGTCGCCCAGCTGGCTTGAAAACGAATGCTGGGTCAAGACTTGCTTGTAAGTTTTGAGATGCTTCAAACCGGAGCCTACTTGGGCGGCTTGGGCCAATGAAATAGGAGCGCCTAGTTCGCTGCAAACTGCGTCAACTAAATCCGTATGACGAAGTTGATACTGCTCGATTATATTGTGCAGTAATTCCAGTCTTCGTTGCTTGCCAGTTTGAGGGTAAAAAGAAAATGCAGATCGTGCAGCGTCAACCGCCAAATTAATATCTTCGGCTTCCGCCAATCGAATTTTGGCAAAGCCTGATTCGGTTGGCGGATTGATGATGTCTAAACATTGGCGTTGGGGGTAATACTGCTATCGGCCATCAATATAAAACCTCTGGTAATCTAACATTGGCTTACCACTCAAAAGATTCAACCTGACTGGGTTTAGAGCAGTCAAAATCATAGCGCCAAAATTGTATTGAGTTGTAAGGCGATTTAGCGACGTACAACACGCCTGCCTGAGTATCCATTATGACGGTTGCTACTGTACAAGATAATTTCCCACCGGGTCCAGCTGACGGGTGCTTGCATACACCATAGGGATGGCCACGTGTATCCGCAAAAGCGTCAGCAAAATCTTGCAAGCCTAGCTTGCCAATGTTTAGTTCGAGGCGCTTGCGCACCAAAATATCTCGATACAAAGAATCTGGAGTTACCTGCAAACCAATATCTTCATAGCGAGCAATGGCAGCAGGTGATAAAAAATGATTGGCATGAACCAATAGATCATTATCAGCATGCAAAGGAAATATCGCCTCAGGTGTGGTTTCGAAATTAAAAGCTAGGCCGCTGGCGTCACTAATCATCAAATTAATGGATGATGAGCGTTTTGAATTAAGCACTACTGAAATGGCGTCACGGATGGTTCCTGAATTGAGAACTTCTCGCCGAAATATTGGTGCGGGTACACCGCTGCCTTTGTGGTCATCTTTAATTTTTAAAAAGTTACCGGTGATAGCAATACCGTTAGAATTAAGACCACACCGAGCAAGGGTTCCGGCCTCTACCAAGGTTAGGATGGCTGGACCGTGTTCCTGCTTGATACGTAGTATTACACTAAAATCAGCACATTCGGATAGCCAATCCCAATTTTGACCATGAATTACCCGGCCACTATCGACTGCATTATCGATTGCGATAGCACCAGTACAACCTTCCCCGCTAAGCAAATCCTTATTAGCCTGGCCGCCATAACGTAGTTCAGTACGGGCGTTTAAGGCAACAATTTCACCAATATCGAACCCAGATCCCTGGGCAATACCCTCGATTTCCGTGAACAACGATGCGGAGATAAGTTGTAAGCGTTCGGCATAAATTTCGCCGGCCTGTTTTACTTCAGACCAGGACATACCACTTTGGGCAAAGACTTCGGAGTAAAAATTAATCGCTTTGCCGATCAAATCTCGGGTTTGTGCGCCATAGGAGTAACCTCGATCAAAGGGTTTTCCTTCTACGTCGATCAGGCGGAAAGGGGCGTCCATAATAATCCTTTTAGTGTTTATACAATTTGCTATTTGCCATAGAAGATCTGTCGCTGCTTAGATCTAACCGCTAGATGAAAGCTTCAGGGCAAAGGGACAAGATTTTTATCTGAGATACCAAACTAATCTGGCTAAATATTGGCTGATCTACCTCATAAGGTGAAAATATTATAGTGTATTATTGTATTTTGCAATATATAAATACAATATAGGTTGGCTCGTGGTGTTCTGTGGTAAAACACTTTAATTGTATTTATTGTTTGTTAAATACAATTGTGCGTGTTAGCCTTGTTTGGCCCTACTGGCGAGATAACAATAAAATTACGTAAGTACAGGATATATAGACAGGAGATTACGATGAATAAGTTAAGTAACGGTATTAATCTAAAGACGGCTATCTTATCCATGGCGATAAGCCAGATAGCTTTTGCTAATCAATTAGCCAATGCCAATGCTAATGATCAAGTTCAGCAAATTGAAGAAATCGTGGTGACAGCCGCGGGTCGCTTACCCACCAAGATTACTTCCCTGCCCCATTCGGTGACGCTGTTGACAAAAGAAGATATCCAGCAGCAAGCGGCTATATCGGTAGATCTTGGGCAGATGCTTTCTCAACAAATACCGGGAATGTCGTTGTCCAGCCAATCGGCTTATAATAAATCAGCTTCATTGCGAGGCCGGCGGCCGGCAGTTTTGATAGACGGTATTTTAATTGGCACGCCTTTGCGTGATGGTTCGCGTTCATTACGTACCATATCACCAGCGGCAATTGGTGGTGTTAACGTAATCCGTGGTGCCAGCGCAGTATATGGAAATGGCGGCGGCGGCGGGGTAATAAATTTCACCACTAAAACACCGGGTGAAGAAAATGAAACCTCGGTGGAATTTGGGCTGGCTATGCCGGTGCAAAATTTGGGCGACGAAACCAGTTACAACGTGTCTTTTAACACAGCGGGTCGAGCGGACAATTTCTATTATTTGGCTACCGGTTTTTATGAAGATAATGCTCTGTTCCAGGACGCTGATGGCGATCCTATTGCGCCAGATCCATTTAGCGGTGGTGGTATAGCTGATAGTAAAAACTACAATATATTGCTTAAAACGGGTTTGGAGCTGGACGATAATCAGCGTATAGAGTTAACGGGTATTACTTTTAAGGCCAAACAAGGCGTGAATTATGGTCAAGGGGCGGCATATCGACCGGGTCTTACCGCTCTACCGGAAGTAAAGTCTCAGGCGGTTGAAAAATCACAGGGCCAGTTGGGAACTGCTAACGACCCCCGCGCCACCAATGTTCATACAAAAAATGATGTTGTAATTGTTAAGTATGAACATGACGATTTGTATGGAAGTTCGGTTACATTACAGGGTACTTATCAGAGCGTGGAAAATATTTATGGTTGGTTTAATGGTTTTGAACCAGCTGAGGCCGGTAGTAGCGATCAGAATTTGGATATCCCGGGCGGACAAAGCATGATCCAATCGGAAAAATATGGGGGCCGTTTAGATATTGTAACGGATTTCGATTTAGCCGATGGCGCCAGGTTATTATGGGGGGTAGATTACACTCAAGATACCACCGGCCAGGTGTTAACTAATGGCAAGCAATTCACTCCGGAAATGACTCTAGATTCTATTGCTGCTTTCGCCCAATTTGAAGTCGAGATTAGTGATCGCTTTGTGATTCGTGGTGGTGCTCGTTATGAATTTGCAGAATTAACAGTACCAGATTACAACAGCTTGCTACTAATATTGGATGTTGATGCCTATTTAGCTCTTCCGTTAAATCAACACGCAGACATTAATGCCCTCGATACAGCAGGGGTCGCATTAATCGCCCCAGCATTTATTAAAGGCGGCAGTGTTGAATACAAGGAATTGTTGGTAAACATTGGCGGAGTGTTTCACCTGAATGATGCGATAGATATCTTTGGCGGCTATTCCCAAGGGTTTTCTATCTCCGACGTGGGTAAAGCCTTGCGGGTGCCTAGTTCAACCGTGAATAATGTTAATGACTTCAATTTAGAGCCACAAATTGTAGATAATTATGAGCTGGGGCTGCGTGCTAATTGGGATTCATTGGAACTTACTGCCGCAGCTTTTTATAACAGCTCTGAGCTAGGGACTGATTTTAACCCTGTGACTTTAGCGGTATCCCGGGCGCCGGAAGATATTTGGGGTTTGGAGTTTACCGCCGACAGTGAAATATCAGAAAATTTGCGTGTTGGTGGTACATTAGCTTGGATAGATGGTGAAACCAAGGTGGGTGGCACCACCGTTGATTTGGGTACTATTCGAATTCCACCGTTAAAAGCCACGGCCTATATGGACTGGGACTTTGCCTCCGATTGGACCTTGCGGTTACAGGCATTGGCGGCGGCGAGCCAAAATAGGTTTTCTGAAATCCCCGTTAATCAACAAGGTGAGGGCCAACGTAAGGTCAACTCAGTCACTACTTTTGATTTATTACTTAGTGGCAAAGTAGGACCTGGCCAATTGACGATAGGTGTACAAAATCTATTTAATGAGGATTATTACGTACCCTATGGGCAAATGATCAGTAGGTATGATCGAACAACCTATACCCACGCGAAGGGTGTCGGCGCTAGAACCAGCATACGTTATCGCTATGACTTTTAATTTTTAGTGTGGTGCTTGTATAGCAGCTCAATAGGGCTGCTTTTTTTAACCTTGATGTTTTTTGATTATGTTAATAATAAAAAATAATGCCTTATTAGTAGGGATTTTGATAGCGTTACTATTGGCCTTTTTTGGGGCAATGGCGGGTTGGCCCCAGGACCGGTATTTAACCGCAGCCATTACCGGGCTGTGTGTTACTTGGTGGGTGTTTGAGGCAATACCGCTACCCGCGACAGCGATACTAGCACTGTGTCTATTTCCCTTATTGGGTATTTTGGACAGTAATGAAATATCGAAAAGTTACGGTCATCCGGTAATTTTATTGCTATTGGGCGGATTTATAATTTCCAAGGCCATAGAAATAAATAAGGCTCACTTGCGCATTGCCATATTTATGTTACGTTTATTTGGCGGCAATAGTAATCGCCAAATTGTATTAGGGTTTATGGCGACTTCAGCATTGCTAAGTATGTGGATTTCGAATGCCGCCACAGCATTAATGTTATTACCAGTTGCTACGGCGATTTTAGCGCAAGCAAAAAACAGCAAGGCCTTGGCGATACCGCTATTATTGGGTATCTGCTACGCCGCCAATATCGGTGGTATGGGCACGCCAATCGGCACGCCACCCAACGCCATATTTTTAAGTGTGTATGAAGAATATACCAACAAACAATTAAGCTTTATTGATTGGATGGTAATGGCTTGCCCCGTTCTTGTCTGCCTATTTTTAGCTACGGCTTGGTGGCTGACTCGAAACTTACCATCTCAGCAAACTATCGTGCTGCCAAAACTAGAAAGTTGGCAGCCAGCTGAAATTCGTGTTTTGTTAGTGTTCTTAGCTACCGCCTCATTGTGGGTTTTTCGTCAACAGCCATTTGGTGGCTGGAGTCACCTGTTTAATTTGCCCCATGCCTCTGATGCTTTGGTGGCCTTAATGGCCAGTGTAAGCTTGTTCATAATTCCCAGCGGCAAGGGAGATAAACTAATGAATTGGAAAGCAGCGAGTGAAATTCCCTGGGGGGTTTTGTTGCTGGCAGCTTCTGGCGTAGCGCTTTCTATCGCGTTTAAGAAAACTGGCCTAGGCGAAACTATTGCCAATGGCTTCTTGGGACTCGATACGTTATCGATATTGGTTTTGGTCTTAGGGGTTTGTTTGATGATGAGCCTGGTAACTGAATTTACCAGCAATACGGCGGCTACGGCAATAATGTTACCGGTGTTAGCGGCAATGGCATTGCAGCTTAAACTTGATCCAATGGTCTTGATGTTCCCTGCCGTACTCAGCGCCAGTTGTGCGTTTATGCTACCTATTGCGACCGCGCCTAATATGATTATTTTTGGTAGTCAAAAAGTTCCAATTCGGGCCATGATGACTCAGGGTGTATTGTTAAATATCTTTGGTATTATCCTGATAACATTAGCATCGTATTTTTTAATTTAGCTTTTACGAAAAGCATATTTTAGTTTACTGGCGCTAAGGATATGAGCTTTCAATAATTTGGCGCCGCTGCTTTTATCACCTGCAGTCAAAGCTTCTAATATATCTAGGTGTTCCCGGCAAGAGGTAAGAATACGATCAGGATTGGCCAAACCGGAGTGTTCAGTCAAACGTCGCAGACGGTCCTGGTTACGCACCAACTGCAGGAAAAATCGGTTATTTGAACACTGGGCAATAGCCTCGTGAAATTGACTATTCATTTCGGCCATTTCGGTGGCGTTAAAAGTATTTTTACCCGATTGCAAAATATGTTGATAGCGATCTTTTAAGTCACCAAACAAGGCTTCATCAAAGTGATAACTGGGTTCACGAATGCCGGCTGGTTCAACTAATAAACGCAGGCGGTAACTCTCGTCATGGGCCTCTTCTGAGTCGAGGCTGGGGAAAAATTCCCAGCCATAACCTTTGGCCCGTTCTAATAGGCCGTCGGAGGCTAGTGATCTCAACGTTTGGCCTAAGGTGCCGCGCCCTACTTTATAGATACGCATAAGTTCGGCTTCGAATACAGTATCACTGAGCTTGCCAGACACTCTATCTTTTACCATTTTTTGATACAGCAGCTGGCTATCATCTTCCAGGGTTGAACCGCGTTTGGATTTAAGAGTATCACCAGAAATATTGACAAAAATGCCACGGTTAGGAATGGCGTTAACAATACCCTGCTGTTTAAGATGCGCCAATGCCGAATTAACGGGTGAGCGGGAAACGCCAAGCTGTCTGCACAGCAGCTCCTGCTTAAGATGAAAGCCCTCGGCTAAATTGTTTTGAATAATATAATCAATGATCTGTTGCGTTAACCGCATTTGCAAATCACTTAATTTGGCCTTGGCCATAAATAATTCCTAATGGTTCTACATAGCACCGGTTGAAGACGTAGATTATACAAAAATCATCGCCCGGTGTGCATAATTAGACTATCTGTAATATAACGCTGTCATTGTATTTGAAGTTGCCATAATACAATGTATGGTGTGTGAGTTTCTACCGAGAATTAGCATGGATTTAGATTCAAATTTTCAATATTTAATTGAACAAGCTAAAAATAAGCTGGCACCGGCTGTTATTGAGACGCCGATATCGGTAATGCGTGAAATGTACCGTGACAAATATCTGAGCCGGGGCATAGGGAAAGTGCCCGGGGTGGCGGTTAGAGATGAAAATATAGACAGCGCTGGCCTGCCGCTGGCGCTGAGGTTTTACTGGCCCGAGGAAAAAATGTGTACAGGCCTACCTCTGATTATATATTTCCATGGTGGCGGCTATGTCTTAGGGGACGTAGCTGCGTACGATAACCAGTGCCGGGCTATGGCCTTAAAAACAGATGCCATGGTTATGTGTGTAAATTATCGGCTGGCGCCAGAACACAAATATCCAGCGGCGGTGGAAGATGCGATTAACAGCGTTGTATGGGCGTTTGAACATCGTCATAAAATGCAATTTGGCAAAATTGTTCTAGCGGGTGACAGTGCAGGCGGTGCCCTGGCAACGATTGCGGCTATGCAAGTAGCCGCTCAGGGAAAAAAATTGGATTATTTAGCACTTTTTTATCCTTGGATTGACCAAACCCCGTTGTTAGGAGAGTGTACCTACGAGAGTATTGATCAATTCGGTGAAGGGTATTTTTTGGATAAAACAATATTAGACTGGTTTAGCTTACAGTATTGTATTAACCGCGAAGATGTAAGCAAGCTAGATATATCGCCTTTATATAACGCCAATATGGTAGGTCTAACGGCATCTCTGGTGATTACTGCGGGCTGCGATCCACTGCGGGACATGGGTAAAAAACTAGCGGCGCAGCTGAGTGATTTAGAGGTAAATGTAAAATACATCAACTACCCAGGGCTTATCCACAATTTCCTGGGTTTTGCGGGTATCGTTCCTGCTTCCCAGCGGGCTTTTGACGAAATTTGTGAGCTGTTGGCCAAACAACTGCATAGCTGATGCAGTTGCTCCATTTTCAATTAAAGTCTGTGGATAAAAACTCTAGAAATAAGCTGGGCAATCTTTTAAAACCAGGGTGGGATGAGTCGCTGCTCTGGTTGGATAGGTCCAATTAGACCTTATACTCAGAGTGAATGGTTAAACTGTCTTAACAAACTTGCGCCAGTCTAACAGCACAGCTTTAAAATCCTCTAAACCACAGCCAGATTCTAGTTCACTGTTGTATAGGTTAGTACTTTCGGGAATCTCATCATCATCATATTCTAGGTCGAGGGAATGAGCGCTGATCTGGACTTCGTTATCGATAATCGAGAGTTGAAACTCCCGACCACGGCTTTGGTATTCTGGGCGTTGGCGCTTTTCTAACTCGAGCACGATACTGAGTAGATCATCGGTCTTTTGAATATCGCTACCTAGCTCATCGCTAATCCAGCGTCCAACGGCTTCACTGCCAGAAGAAAAGCTGACTTCAAGGGTTTGATTCTCAGTCTGGCTAAATTCGTATTCCACGTTCAATATCTCGATATACCAAAGCGGCGCAGCGTAACACATGTGGCTTATTAAGGCTGTAAATGCTTTGAACTCCGCCAGTACGTAAACGTATGAAAACCCAGGCCTATACCATCCTGTGGATAACGGTTAAGAGGATAAGCGGTTTGCTATGGGGGCTATCTGAATTCTAGGTATTCAAATAGGCCATATACCCATATAGCGCGTTATATACGGTAATTATTCCAATTCTAAACTCATATTCACTATAGCAGTCGATGATTTGAAGCTAGTTTAAATCTGACTATAATGAATTAGTGGTATGTGAACAAAGCTATCTACCATGCTTTAGTCTGGTTATATGACCGTGTGTATTTCAGATAAATTAAACTATGGTACTGTTATTAACAGTAATAAATTACAACAAACCTATTACTGCTCGGCTATTAGCAAAACATTTTTAGTATAAGTACGAATAAACTAGGTAGTTGTTACCAGGGATATAGGTAAAAGCAGTGCTTAAAAATATAAACATCACCCAAAAATTTCCATTGTTGATGATTTCTCTGGCCTTGATTTCTGCCCTAGCCACCGGAATTATAGCCTACTACTCAGCCTCTAACGGTATGCGTACAGCGGCGGAGGAGAAGTTAATTTCCCTGCTAGAATCGAGAAAATTTTCGTTATATCAATATGTTAGTACCATTCAAAAAGACCTAGCCATACATGCTCAAAGCCCTCTATTAATTGAATCGATACAGGATTTTAGTCTTGCCTGGCAGCAATTACCTGAAGATAAAAAGGCTTATTTGCAACAGCAGTATATTCACACAAATCCATTTAAGGCTGGTCAAAAAGACGCCTTATTGAGCGGTAAAGACAACAATAGCTATAACCAATTACATAGAAAATATCATCCTGTTTTTAGAAACCTTATTAAGGCACGTGATTTCTATGACCTATTTTTGTTTGATACCACGGGAAATATGGTTTACAGCGTAAGCAAAGAAAAAGATTTTGCTACCAATATTATTAACGGCCCTTGGAAAAAAAGTCATTTATCTAAGGTGTTTAGCATTATAAATAAAAACCCTAGCCCCGGAGTTCAAATATTATCAGACTTCTCTCATTACAAGCCCAGTGGAAATACGCCAGCGAGTTTTATTGGTAGTCCTATACTTGATGCCAATGGCAGCTATATAGGCGTACTTGTTTTCCAAATGCCGATTGAACCATTAAATAGAGTGATGCAGGTTACAGCCGGTATGGGAGAAACCGGTGAAACCTATTTAGTCGGCTCAGATCTGCTAATGCGTAGTGACTCACGTTTTTACCAAGGCCGTAGTATTTTGGCAACCACCGTCGCGACCGATTCGGTGCATCAGGCCCTGGCGGGGAAACAAGGTATACAGGTGCTGGCTGATTACCGTGGTGTGCAGGTTTTTTCAGCCTATACACCAATTAATATATTGGGTACTCAATGGGCGATGATCGTAGAAGTCGATGAGGCGGAAGTAATGGCGGCGGTCTATGAAATGAGTCAATTTCTCGCCATTAGCGGTCTTTTGTTACTTGTTCTGATCTCTATTTTTGGCTACCTGTTAGCGCAGGATATTTCCAGGCCTATTGTCGATATGACCGATATGATGCGCCGGCTATCAAAAAACGACCTTGATATTAATATTTCTGTTAGCAAGCGTGGCGATGAAATAGGCGGCATGGCGGATGCTATGGTGGTGTTTAAGCAGAATGCGATTGAGAAAGCGAAACTGCAAGAAAAATTAAACCATCTGGCTAACCACGATAGCCTTACGGGCTTGCCTACCCGTCAATATGCATTAAAAACACTTGAAAAACTGATAAAAAAATCAAAAGAAAATAACGGCAAGCTGGCCATAATGTTTGTTGATTTAGATGATTTTAAACGAGTTAATGA
>Ga0105355_10005526_pt1 | contig 10667 bp, 5 predicted proteins | sample GOMGulsemesocosm_2_FD_83508 | JGI IMG/M metagenome (GOLD analysis project Ga0105355, IMG submission 83508) | Methane-oxidizing microbial communities from mesocosms in the Gulf of Mexico - GOM9C Gulf of Mexico | ecosystem: Environmental > Aquatic > Marine > Cold seeps | place: Gulf of Mexico...
AAATTAGAAATTGGTGAACACGATCAAATTGGCGATGTTGCAGAAAAATTCAATCAGTTTTTATCTACATTTAGAACCTTAGTCATAAATATAATCGAAAATGCAGCAAAAGTTGAAGATGCAATTAATCAAGTCAAAATTGCCACAGAATCAATTGCAAGCAAATTAAACGAGCAAGGTAATCAAACCCATGAAATCACAGATAACATTCATAATGTGACATCAAGTATCAAAGATATTAGTCATAATACAGAAATTGCATCAGAGAATACCAAAGAAACTGATCTAGAAATAAAACAAAGCACAGCCAATATGAAAGTAAGTGTTCATGATATACAAAAATTATCAGGTAATATGAATGAAACGGCAGAGGTTATTTCGAAGTTAAGTAAGCAAAGTGGTGAGATAGGTTCAGTTCTTGATGTTATTAAAAATATTGCGGAGCAGACGAATCTTTTAGCCTTGAATGCTGCAATTGAAGCAGCCAGAGCAGGGGAGCAGGGTCGAGGATTTGCAGTTGTAGCTGACGAGGTAAGAGCACTAGCAAAAAGAACTCAGGACTCTATTTCCGCAATCGAAACCACCATTGCCTCCTTACAAACTTTAGGAAAACAAGCTGTTGATAATGTAGCAAATAGTAATAATACTACCGAACATGCTCAAGAATATATTTATAAAGTTGCAACACGATTAGAACATACTGAAGAACTTGAAGGGTCTGTTGCTAAGTCAATTGAACAAATTGCATCTGCAATGGAAATGCAATCTAAAATGTCTATTGATATGGAACATAGTATCGATCATTTAAACGACTCTTCAACGCAGTCATTAAATGAGTTACAAAGTATACTAGATAATTTAGATGATGTATCAAAGCAAGCACATGTGCTCACTGAAGAGTTAGCTAAATTCAAAGTATAAATTGCAATGAGTGGTTTTTAAATAACAATTAATAGGATTATTACTCTAATTTACTTTGAACTATTATAAAAAAAAGATAAGGTGAACTTATAAAATAATAATTATAAGTTCATTTTATGTGGCCAACAACAAAGATTTTTTATCGTAGTTATCATTATTCACTTAAGTTATTTAGTGCTGTAATCCCTTTTCCAAGACCTGTTTTATATCAAGGAGAAGAGGCTTTAAATCAACTGATTGATAGAATAAAAACAAATAATCAAAAATCACTTTTACTTGTTACTGATAATGTATTGAAAGAACTAGGTTTATTAGAATCATTAGTTACTTTGCTTAACAAACACGATATTGCACATACAATTTTCAGTGATGTTCAGCCTAACCCGACTATTGAAAATGTAGAGAATGGTTTGAGTGCGTATTTAAATGCAAATTGCCAAGCTGTAATTGCACTTGGTGGCGGTTCTGTAATGGATTGTGCCAAACTCATTGGTGCCAGAGTTGTAAAACCTAAAAAGTCAGTAGCTCAGTTAAAAGGACTCTTTAAAGTTCTTAGAAAATTACCAGATCTATATGCGATACCAACTACAGCAGGAACGGGATCAGAAACAACGATTGCAGCTGTTGTCTCTGATCCTGTAAACAAACAAAAGTATGCTATTACAGATCTTGTTCTTATGCCCAAAGCGGCGGTTTTATTACCCGAATTAACATTAAAATTACCACCACACATCACCGCAGCAACAGGAATGGACGCCTTAACCCACGCTATTGAGGCTTACATTGGTGTTAACGGCAACAAATTTACCAATGATCGCTCACTTAAAGCAAGCAAACTTATTTTTGATAATTTGCAAAACGTATATCAAGAAGGGGGGGATATCAATCAACGAAATAATATGCTCTTAGCTTCCTTTTATGCTGGCGAAGCATTTACTCGTACATCAATTGGTTATGTTCATGCTATTGCACATAATTTAGGTGGACTGTACGGGACACCACATGGCCTCGCAAATGCGGTTGTTTTACCTTATATTCTTAAGTGGTATGGTAAAAAAGCACATAAGTCTTTAGCAGAAATCGCATCTTATTGCGGTATAGGCCAAGAATTTAACAGTGATAGTGATAAAGCAAATGCCTTTATAAATGCAGTAGATAAATTAAATAAGGATATGAAAATACCAAATGGGATAGCCGAATTAAAAGAATCAGATATCCCTGAACTTGCTAAAAAGGCACTAAAAGAAGCACATCCAGATTATCCCGTTCCTAAATTCATGACGTTAAAAGAGTGTGAAAAAATATTAACTAAGTTATTAGTTTAAATAAATAAGTTTGAAATTTTTTTTTCAAAATAAGGGTCTATAATTTCTAGAGTAGTTTAATCGATTTTATAACCCCTATTTTGAGGTAAGTTTCTTGATATACAGATTTAGTTTAATTAGTTTCATATTTTTAAATACACAAGTTTTTGCCAATACTATTTCAATTAAAGTTATTGATCCTAAACACTCGGCAGTTCAAGGTGTTATTGCCTATCTAACGCCAAAAAATAAAAACTTTACTTTTCCAATATCTAGACAACCATTAACTATTTCGCAAAACAATAAAAAGTTCACTCCATACATAGCCGTTTTACAAAAGGGACAAAAAATCAACTTTAAAAATCAGGATGACGTAACACATCACATATACTCCGTTTCAGGTGAAAATCGCTTTGACTTTAAAATAAAAGCAGGAACACAAAACAATAATACAGTAGTTAAAACAGCTGGTGAGGTTGCTATGGGATGTAATATACATGATTGGATGAGCGGTTATGTATTAGTTGTTAATACGCCTTATTTTATTCAAACAGATTCCGAAGGTAGTAGCATTTTCGAAGATATACCATCAGGAAATTATAAATTAACAATTTGGCATCCTCAATTAGCAACAAATAAAAATGAATTTATTCAAGAATTAGAAATTCAAAGCAATAAAACTATTGAAATTATTTTACCCAAAGCACTTCTCCCTATCCCAGTGCAACAAAATCAAGATGAATTCGATTTTTTAGAAGGGTACTAGTCTATGAAAATTTCCTTTATGAAAAGCTTGCAAAGTCGTATTTTCATTTTGTTTATATTTTTACTTTTGTGCGTTCAAATGCTGTCTTTTTATTCGACATATCAAACAAAACAAAAATCAGAAACGGTTCAATTAAATAATAAAATAGAAACTGCGAAACAAGTATTTGAAACACAATTTGATAATAGAAACTATTACTTAAGCGCATTTGCCGAGACTGCAGCAAAAGACTATGGATTAAAAACTGTTTTTTCAGAAGATAGAAAAAGCTTTTTACTCGCCCTAAATAATCATAGAAAGAGAATTAGTGCAGATTTAGCCATATCAATTAAGCCTAATGGTGAAATTTCTGGCCAGTTAATTTCTTATAATATAAACAATCAAATTAAAGTTAAAGTGGGACCTGAGCAAGGAAAAACATTCAAAAATTTAGAGCTGTTTACACAAACACAAACTGCTGAACTTTACTATTTAGGTTCAAAAATATATCAATTAAGTTTAGCACCTCTAAAAAGTGGCAGCAGGGTGATAGGTTGGATTGGTTTTGGTTATATTATAGATCAAAAATTAGCAAATGAGCTTGCTAAGTTAACAGGTGTTAACATCAGTTTTTTATTAAAAGAATCTGAATCGCTTAAACCTCAAGAAATCATTAATTCTGAGATAATTAATGACATAAAGTATGACTCCAAATTTATACACGCTATAAACGCAGGTGACAATGAAAACTACATTATAAGCCATTTTAAGTTAGGCGAAGTTGATAATAAAAGTCTAACAGCATTATTGTTTCAATCTAAGATATCTGTTCTTAAAAATATTCATGATGATTGGCAACAATATTTAATAATATTTATGTTTGAAATTATATTATCACTTTTCGGTGCTTATCTAATTTCAGCAGGTATTACTCGTCCGATCAAACAATTAATTCATCAAATAAAGCATATTGGACAAGGAAAATATGAATACGATATTACAATAGATGCAAGTCATGAATTGACTCAGTTAGCTGATGAATTTAATAGCATGAAAGATGCAGTAGTAGCACGTGAACAATTAATCCGTCATCAAGCATATCATGATCCTATAACTAACTTACCTAATCGAAACTATCTCGTAGAACGTTTATCAGAACTAAAAGACAAAGCGTTGCCCTTTATTATTTTGCAAATTAATATTCGAAGGATAAAGGAAATAAATGACACTTTAGGACATAAAGTTGGAGATAAGGTAATTGTTGAATTTTCCAACCGTCTTAAAGCATATGAGCATAATGATCCACTGTTTCATTTAGGGGCCGATGAATTTGTATTGATCAGTCAAAAACAAGATATCGAAATGCTGGTTTCACAATTATCAGTTAACTTAGACCCTTTGTTTAATCATGAGAATTTAAACTTACATTTACAATATACTATTGGAGTAGCTAAATACCCAGAACATAATAGTGAAGATATTGTTGATCTTTTAAAGAAAACAGATATCGCCTTACAGTACGCAAAAAAACATAATCGCATTCACCAAACTTATGATCGCCAGTTTGATTTTAATACTGTTGAGCGATTGCATTTAATTAATAGTTTAAAAACAGCGATTGAACAAAATCAACTTGTTTTACATTATCAACCAAAAGTTTCTTTAGCTTCTATGCAAATTAGCCATGTAGAGGCGCTTGTTCGTTGGGAGCATCCAATAAATGGATTAATTCCCCCTGATTCATTTATTAGTATTGCTGAGCAAACAGGTCAAATGGACGCATTAACGCGTTGGGTTACAAAAGAGGCAATTTCACAGTATTTAGCTTGGAAAAAACTGAATATAAATATAAAAATTGCAATTAATATTTCAGCCGAAAATTTAAAAGATAAATCATATAGTGACTATGTTATTGCTTTAAAAAAAGAAAATAATATTGCAGATCATGAAATTACATTAGAAGTTACCGAAGATGCGGTTTTATCCGACCCAGCTAAAGCCACTGAAATATTAACCTACTTAAAGTTCCATGGTTTTAAGTTATCAATTGATGATTACGGCACAGGTTATTCTTCACTTGCACAATTAAAGCAGCTTCCTGTCCAAGAACTAAAAATTGATAAGTCATTTGTACAACAACTGATGCAAAATACAGATGATCAAATTATTGTAAGATCAACAATCGAGTTAGCGCATAACATGGGTTTAAGTGTTGTAGCTGAAGGCATAGAAGATGAAAGAACGTTACTTTGGTTGAAAGAACATAATTGTGAATTAGCACAGGGTTACTTTATTAGTAGACCTATCAAAGCTGAATTATTTCAAACTTGGTTAAAAGATTGTGCATATACCACAGCAAAGGAAGGTAAATGGTTAAGTTTATAGTTATATCTTTGTTATTAATATCCTCTGAGGTCTACAGCGCAGAGCAAACATTAAAAGGGATAATCGATACTCGGGGAATCTATGTCACCGACGATACTCAAAGTTATTTAAGTGGCAGCTATGGAAAGTTTAATTTTGACTCTGATACACAATTCACATTAGCGCAGCTTGGATTACAATATGCTTTAAAATGGGAAAATAACTTATCATTACATGCTGTGGGCAATTTATATCTTGATGGTCAGAATAATGGAATAGGGTTAACAGAAGTATTTGTCTCTTATAAAAGTTTACCAAACCAAAACGGCTGGCGTTTAAAGTCAAAGGCTGGTGTTTTCTATCCAAAAATTTCACTAGAAAATATAGCAACAGCTTGGTCAACACCTTATACATTAACTAGTTCAAGTTTAAATAATTGGATTGGCGAAGAATTAAGGCATACTGGAATTCAATTGACTTTGGATAAACTCGGAAAATTTGCAAAATCTCCACATAATCTTAGTTTTGATATTGCCTTGTTTCAAAATAATGACACTGCGGGTGCTATGTTATCTTGGCATGGTTGGACTATAGGTAATAGGCAAACATCATTAAATGAAAAATTAGTGGTACAACCTTTTTTAGCACGAGAAACAACATTAAGTGCACAAGCTGCTAATTCAGATCCATTTATAGAATTAGATAATCGCTGGGGAGTCCATTTTACAACAAGTTGGCAATATAATAATTATATTACTGTATTAGGTGGGATTTATAATAATAATGCGGATGCAAGTATTGTTAAGTCAGGGCAATATACCTGGGATACAAATTTTAAACATATTGGCATTAAATATAACTTGAGTAAAAAAATTCAGCTTATTTCTCAATATATGACTGGTAGCACATTTATGCAATCACCTTATGGCGATAAAGTAGTTGAAAATGACTTCAATAGTGCCTTTATTATGCTGCGTTATTTAGATGGTCATAACCAATATGCAATCAGGATTGAAGAATTCGAAGTAAAAGATTTTGACTCTACACTTGGTGATAACAATCAAGAGTATGGTAAAGGCTTTACTGCTAGTTATCGATATCGCTTAAATAAAACAAGCTTTATTCATACTGAGTATAATTGGATAAACTCCTCTCGACCATCGCGTTGGTATTTACAGCAAGACGTTAACTTAATAGAACGTCAGTTTCAATTTGCTTTTAGGCATTACTTTTAATCATAATATATGAAATTTTGTAGAAACGTTTTCAATAAGGTATTTAATAATCTTACTTGCTGGTATGAATAAAAACACCGTTCCATTCCTTTTCCGGGGGGGTTATTTTAAAAGATTCACACCTCTGTATATAGACTCCATATATAAGCTCTGGATTTATTGAGTTTAGTTTAATAAAAATATTTTTGGCTTCATCGAATCTTTGTTGCCAATAAAAATCAAGCGCACTATGAAAAGAGTCCAACTGTTCTTTATCTGATGATTCTGCGACTAAGGGCTGGTATATTGTAATCGGCTCCATTTTACCTTTTACGCGGACTTTATCTAAAATTCGATAAGTAAATTTAGGGGCAAGCTTACTTGTTTCTTCACTCACAATTATGTCAACGCCGTAAATCTTTGTTAATCCCTCAAGCCTAGAACCTAGATTAACAACATCACCCATTACAGTATATGCAATTCTAAATTCAGACCCCATATTTCCTACGTTCATTGGACCACTGCTAATTCCAATACCCACTTTAATTTGTGGCCAACCCTTCTCATGAAATAGAATGCTGATCCCTTTCATTTCATCAATGATATTTAATGCTGTGTGTATTGCGTTATGTGCATGATTTTCATCCCTAACTGGAGCCCCCCAAAATGCCATAACAGCATCACCCATATATTTATCTATTGTTCCCTTCTGAATATGAATTGCTCTCGTTATAGGTGTTAAAAACTCATTCATCAGAATGGTTAGCTCTGTTGCAGGCATCTTCTCACTCATAGCAGTAAAGTTCCTCACATCAGTAAATAAGACAGACATGTTTCGACTTTCTCCGGTTAAACTCATTTGAGCTTCGTGCACATCAAATTCCTGTACTAATTCCTGTGGTATATAATGACTAAAAATTTTAGATAAATGACGTTTATGTTTTTGCTCAATGAAAAAGTTATAATTAATATGTAAGAAAGCACTTCCAGCAAGTAAAATCAAAGGAGTTGCTAATGGTAAAACCAATTGATAAGTATACCAAAAATATAGATTTATAACGATATAGGAAAAAGTAAGTGCCATTAAAGTTAGGATTTCAGATAAAGGTTTTAAATTTGGAAATATAAACGTCATAACGATTGATAAAATAATCAGAATTAGTATTTCTATACCTAAGGTATAGTCAGGTTTTTGTAAAAATCTTTGTTCTAATATTGCAGAAATAATATTTGCATGAACCTCAACTCCAATAAAGCTCTCTCCGACAGGTGTTGAACGTAAATCAAGTAACCCGGCGGCACTTGTACCCAGAAGTACTATTTTATTAAAGAGGATTTTTTTAGAAACTTTTGAAGATAATACATCTGTTGCTGAAATATAGTTGAAACTGCCTAAATGTCCTCTGAATGGAATAAGAAATGAGCCAGTCTCGTCAACAGGGATATTTAGTTCGCCTAGTTTAATCGCTTCGAGGACTTGTGACTCTTGATCTAGAATTAGCTGTATTTTAGGAAAGTCTAAACTTAAACGCGCTAACTCTAATGCAAGAGACGGGTATATATTACCATTATACTCTTGTATTAACGGTACTTTCCTCAATACATCTTGTGCAGAAACATAATCAAAAAAACCACCATAAATAGCTGCATTTTGTAATAAGTTTATATTCGCAGTATAACCGACCGGTTGGTAAATATATTTTTTAGCAGTACCTAATAATGAACTGGGTGCTAAAGGCTCTGGAAGTAAACCCGAGGTTAATAAAGTTTTTTGATTATGGTTTTGTTTAAAGACATAGCCTAAAACTAAATTTCTGGCAATAACCGATTCACTAAATTGTTGGTCAGTATTATACCGCTGCATCAATTTATTAATCGCCGGAGAAGGTAGATTTAGATCCTTATCTTTGCTCAATGCATCTAGTAATTTAACAGCTGAATTTTCATCATTCTCTGCAAAAACAACATCAAAACCTAAACTTTTAATTTCATAATCATCAAATAAGATATTGACAAGGCTGGCAAGTTTATCCCTTGTCCATGGCCATTGCCCTTGAGCTAAAAGGCTCTTTTCATCTATATCTAAAACAATTACTTTATGATCAATCGATGATGGCATAAAATAAATTAAACGAGCATCATAAAAAAAGTTCTCAACCTGCGTTATGACCTTCCAACTAATGTAATTTGAACTATGTAAACAAACTATTATAAAAACAAAACTTGTTATAAATAAGCGGATCAGAATTTTTTTTAAATTCATCATAATCTCGTTTACTTAACTAATTTATATTGCCCGTATGAGTCGGATTAAACCTAAACATAGGCCAAGGCGAACTTGTAGATAGTCCTCCATTATTATCATAAATTGCATAAACTTTTCCATCAGCAGAACCTATAAAAATTGTGCCGTTTGTACTGATAACAGGAGACGACGAAACTAGATTTCCAGTTTGCACTTTCCATTTAAGTGTTCCATCAGAATTTAAAGCATAAACACTGCCATCACCTGAACCAAATATTATTGTACCGTCATTTGCTATAGCCGCAGACGACACAATAGGACCTAAAGTAGCGAAGGTCCAGACTATTGCTCCCGTTTCTATATTGATTGCATAGAAGCTTTTATCTTCAGAGCCGATATACAAAATGTTATTAGATCCAAGAGCAGGTGTTGCTTTTACTTTACCTGAAGTTGTAAATGACCACCTCTGAACAAGTTTGTTAGTACCATCAGTATTTAAATCAAAAGCATATACTTTATTATCGTCAGCGCCTATAAAAATAGCACCATCACCACCTATTGCAGGTGAACCATGAACTGGAGTTCCAATTTCAAACTCCCATTTTGGGGGGTATACAGCTGGTCGATCAAACCCATATAAAAAATTATCTCCTGAGCCAATAAAAACATAACCATCTGTAGATATTGCTGCAGAGCTTGTTTCACCTGATGGAATAGTAAATTGCCAAGCCTGTGCTCCTTGAGTTGTTATCCCATATATAACATTTAATGAACTTATAAATATATCACCATTTGGTAACGATGCTGGTGAGGATATTATTGGATTTGAAGTTACAAAATCCCAAACAAAATTACCTTGACTATCAACTGAGTAGAAGTTGTTATCGCTTGAACCAAAATATATATTACCGTCTGTTGTATACATCGGAGAAGATCTGACAAAACTTGAAGCCGCATAATTCCAGTTTTGAACACCTGAAGATGAAATAGAGTATAAACAAAAATCATCAGAACCGATTAGAACATTTCCATTTGGATCAAGTGCCGGTGAAGACAAAACAGGTGCCGATGTTTGAAAAGTCCATAACAATGTACCATTTGCTAAAGCTGTTACTGTTACATTAACTGAGTCAGAAAAACTTGCATTTAAATTATCAGTGGCAGTTAACGAAAAAGTGAGCACTTCACTCTGACTAATGATTGGTGCAGTAAAACTTGCCGATAAAGAACTTGAATTCAATATACTTACAGTAGTTCCTGAAGTTTGTGTCCAAACAGTGCTAACAATAGAGCCATCGGCATCTGAAGCGGTACCAGATAATATAACAGATGAATTTGAAGTTACAGAAAGGTCAATACCTGCATCAACTGTTGGTAATTGATTAGAGCTTTGCACTGTAATATTAATATCATCTATTCCAATAGCGGCAGCATCATCAGTAACTGTTAATGTAAATACAAGCACCTCGGATGAGGATACTGTGGGTGCTGTAAAATTAGCATTGGCGGTATTAGCATTAACTAAAGATACTTGTGTTCCCGATGTTTGAGTCCAAGCATAACTCACTATAGAACCATCACTATCAGTTCCCGAGCCATTAAGATTGACAGAACTTGCTGATTCAACAGTTTGATCATCTCCAGCAATCGCAGTCGGTGCTTGGTTACTTGGATTTACAGTAACATTAATAGTATCGATACCTTTAGCAGACTCGTTATCCGTCACGGTTAATGTAAATACAAGCACCGCAGATGAAGAAACTGTCGGTGCTGTAAAATTAGCATTAGCCATATTTGCATTAACTAAAGATACTTGTGTTCCCGATGTTTGAGTCCAAGCATAACTCACTATCGAACCATCACTATCAGTTCCA
>Ga0105355_10005528_pt1 | contig 10665 bp, 7 predicted proteins | sample GOMGulsemesocosm_2_FD_83508 | JGI IMG/M metagenome (GOLD analysis project Ga0105355, IMG submission 83508) | Methane-oxidizing microbial communities from mesocosms in the Gulf of Mexico - GOM9C Gulf of Mexico | ecosystem: Environmental > Aquatic > Marine > Cold seeps | place: Gulf of Mexico...
CTGAAAGGGTTTCTATATGTTTTTCTGGTGTTATGTCAGTCATAAAATCGAAAATATTGCCGCTTGTTATAGCGCCATATTATAAGGATAATGCCGACATTAACATAGTAAAATAATCGACCATAAGTAATATACCGCTGATGATGAAAGAACACTTTGAATATACTGCAGGCTTGTTGGAAGAATTAAGTAAAGAACTGCAAAGGTTAAACCTTTGGCAAGAGCAGCAACCGAGCCTTCTTGAACTTTCAAGTAGTGCGCCATTTTGTTGTGATACTTTAACTTTTGAACAATGGTTACAATTTGTATTCATTGAAAAAGCCAGTCTGATGATTAATCAAGGTCAAAGTCTCCCGACTAAAATAGCGTTAACGCCTATGGCTGAAGTGTCTTTTAAACATCTATCTGGTCAAGTAGAGTCTTTACTTGTAATTATTAGAAAAATTGATAAGACATTAACAGCACAAGGGAAGTAATGGATGAGTGATATTGATAACACCGAGTCTCCTGATAATCTTGATAAAACAATAATAAAAGAAGTCGACATGGAAAAGCCTATATTGACTATCTTATATCAAGACGAATATATGGTCGCTGTTGATAAACCTGCGGGCCTTTTTGTTCATCGCAGTTTTATGGACAAAGATGAAATATATTTTGCTTTGCAATTAGTGCGTGACCAAGTTGGACAATATGTTTACCCGTTCATCGATTGGATAGACCTACCTCAGGAGTTTTACTTTTTGCATTAACTAAAGAGGTTGCCACAACATTAAGTGAAGCTTTTGCTAATAAAAGTGAGCAGGCTGATACTCTAGATAATGTGGATCTTGTAAAGAGCGATAATAGCTATTTGGCAATGGTAAAAACCTATTATGCCTTGGTACGTGGTCATGTATCCATCAATGAAACAGCTAAAATAACATCATCTTTAGCGGGAGGTAATACTGAGCCAGTCATAGGCTTTATCGACCACCCGCTGAAAGAGAAATTAGATAAACTGGGTGATAAAAATGTCAGTCGTGATAAACCCGCTCAGTCAGCTCAAAGTTATTATCGGGTGATAGAGCAAGCGAGTTTACCTATTAAGGTAGGTAAATTTGACAGTGTTCGGTATTCTTTGGTTGAAGTACAACCGATAACCGGAAGACGTCATCAAATTAGACGCCACTTAGCACACTTACGTCACCCAATTATCGGTGATATCAACTATGGTGATAACAAACAAAATCCGTTCTTTATTGAACACTTTGCTTTTAAACGTTTAATGTTGATTGCTAAATCATTAGAGTTTAATCATCCTATTACGAATAAAAGAATGAAAATATCTGCTTCATTTGATGACCAGTGGCATCAGGTGTTTACCGAGTTACAGTGGCCGCAGCGTTAAGTTTATTGAATGGATATCAGTCCTGTTTTAATTTAACGTTAATTCAATTGTTCTAAACAGGATTGATAGGTCACAAATCTTTCATTATAAAAAACGATAGCGTTTACTAGGAGTGATTATCTCTGGTAAAGGAATGTCCCATGTTTCTACGGGAACCTTAGTTACCAATTGGCAGTCATGGGCAAGTCCTATTGGATAGATCTTAGTTTTCTGCCAGTGAGCTAAGCTTCTATCATAAAAACCACCGCCCATACCTAACCTTGCACCGGAATCATCGAACGCTACCAGTGGCGTACAAATAACATCAAGTTCAGTCAATGGACTCACTTTAGTTATATCTAATTTAGGCTCTAAAATACCATAAACATTCTTTATTAATCTTGTATCTTTTTGGTAATGTAAGAAAAGTAAATTACCTGGACTAAAAGGATGTACTACGGGTAAGTAAACCTGCTTTTTGTTCTGCCAACACCAATCTATAAAACTGCTTGTTGATAATTCACCATCATTGGTTAAGTAAATAGCAATACGGGATGCTTGCTGAATTTTTGTATGGTTAGACAGGCGAACAGTTAGCTCTAAACCTGATTTTTGTTGTTCATCAATAGAAAGCGCATTGCGGCGTTGTCTTATTGTTGCTCTAAGCTGTGAACGAGTTTCCATAGATAGAATCTTTATTCTTTAATTAATGATCAAAATTTTTGTATAAAAAAAGCTGGGAGATTACTCTGCCAGCTTAATACTATTCTTGTGACTTAAATAGCTAAATAGCTAAATAGCTAATTAGCTACGAGATTCAGAAATACCCTCATGAGTACCTGTCACAGAAATTTCTTCTTCAATTTTAGCTTCTAAATCATGGTTGCTATCACCTTCAGCGCCATGCATCCATTCAACTAATTTACCCGCTGAAAGGTAGATGATAAGGCCAGTAATTAAAGCGCCAATGCCAACACCCATAAATATGTTTGCGGCATTGTTAACCATCTCTTCACCTTCACCAACAAATGAGCCAATAAATGCGGCTAACCAGTTAGATAAAGCAGTAAAAAAGAACCAAATGCCCATTAATAATGAGGTGAATTTAAGTGGTGCTAATTTAGTTACCATAGACAAACCTATTGGCGATAAACATAACTCACCTAAGGTATGGAAAAGGTAAGCAAATACTAAGAACAACATGCTTACTTTTACTGCAACATCGCCACCTTGAACCATAGTAGCCCATAACATCACGAAGAAACCTAATGCTAAAAACAACATCGCCAGGGCGAATTTCTTCGGTGACGTAGGTTCATTTGAACCCATTTTAACCCAAGTAGAGGCAACAAAAGGTGCTAATAAAATAATGAACATCGCATTCAATGATTGAAATGATGAAGCCGCAATTTCAAAACCAAAGATAGTACGGTCGGTGAAGTCAGAAGCATAAATAGTGAATAAACCACCGGCTTGTTCAAAACCTGCCCAGAAAATTACCGAAAACATGCTCATAATTAAAATAACTTTCATGCGATCGATATCTTGAGAGGTTAACGGTGCATCTGGTACTTGCTCACCTTTAGTACGTTTAGCTGATGGCTCGACACCGATATCACCTAAATATTTATTGGCTAAGGTCAGTTGTAAGGTTAAACCAATTAACATACCACAACCGGCTAAGATAAAGCCGTAATGCCAGTTAACCGTTTCGCCAAGAACACCAACAGTAATTGGTGCTAAAAAGGCACCTAAGTTAATACCCATATAGAAAATAGTGAAAGCGCCGTCACGTCTGTGATCGCCATCTTCATAAAGCTCACCCACTAAACTTGAAACATTGGCTTTAAATAAACCGTTACCAATAATAATAAGCGCTAAACCGATATAAAATACCGTTTCTTCCATGCCGACAATCATCGACTTAGGAATACCTAAGGTAAAATAACCTAAGGAGAAAATTAGTCCGCCCCAAATAATAGCTTTACGTTGACCGATATAGTTATCGGCTAACCAACCACCTATCACAGGTGTTAAATATACAGCCATAGTGAAGAAACCATATAGCCTTAACGCTTCTTGGTTAGTCCAGCCAAAACCGCCGTCTTGTGTTGATGCAATTAGATACAATACCAATAAGGCACGCATCCCGTAGTATCCGAAACGCTCCCACATTTCAGTACCAAATAAAAGGAAAAGTCCTTTAGGGTGGCCAAACAGCGTTCCCGCATTAGGTTGAGTCATATCATTATCCTAGATTTTATTTTTATAATCGTTAGCGTTAGTTTTTTACTGTAACTTCTATGTTGAGTTTTTCAGTAAAGGAAGAGTTATACCTGTGTGAACAAATAAAGGCAAGTTTTGCTGTAAATCAATGTTTACCTTGCTTTGGAGGTTGTAGAGAAATGTTTCCTAGCACTTACTAACCTAGAGTACAATAATACCCATGACTAGCTCGGTTAACATATTGTTTGCATACCCATATACTGGTAAACTTCGTCGTCACTAAATTTAGTTGATAAGCTCAGGCTCTGGCATTAGTACAGGGATGGATTAAAGCCCTTAGTTTACATGTATTACAGCACATGCTTTATAGGAATATTTGCGCAATATGATTACCGCCATAAAACAGTTTGTAAAAAATCACCATAGAAACAATCACAGTATTGCTGCCACAGCATTACTGGTATTTAGTTTTTCTTTTGTAAGTTACTCATCACAAACTTTTGCAGCAGATATATCGCCGCAGCAACTTGAGCAATTTAAAAAGTTGCCACCATCACAGCAAGAAGCGCTAGCTAAAAGCATGGGTTTAGATATAAATAGTCTTAAGGGACAGTTATCTGCTAAAGACTCAGGTGAAAAAACAAATAATACTGAAACTTTCCCGCGTGGCACTCAGTTTGATCTGGATGGTAATCCCATGACAGAGGAAGAGTTAGAGGAATTAAATGAATTAGAAGAAAGTGATGAACTCAAGCCGTTTGGTTATGATGTTTTTGCTAATGCCCCGCAAACGTTTGCACCTATGATGGACATTGCCATCCCAGCAGGATACGTTATTGGTCCTGGGGATGAAATATCTATACAAGTCTTTGGTAAAGAAAAAGACGAGCTTGAATTAAAGGTTAATCGTGAAGGGCAAATAATTTTTCCATCATATGGTCCTTTTACCGTTTCAGGCCTAACTTTTAATGAGATGAAGCGTTTATTAACCGCGCGTATTAAAGAAAAAGTAATCGGTGTCGACGTTGTCGTAGGCATTGCTTCTCTGCGCTCTATGCGTATTTTTGTGCTTGGTGACGCCTTTAAACCTGGACCTTATACCTTAAGTTCCTTATCAAGCATTACCCATGCAATTTTTGCAGCAGGTGGAATCAGCGATATTGGTAGCCTACGTAATATTCAACTTAAACGTGCGGGTAAGTTAATAAAAACCTTAGATTTATATGAACTTTTAATCGATGGTGATTCTAGTAATGATGTAACTTTACAACAGGGCGATGTGGTCTTTATTACTGCTAAAGGGGCTACCATTAGTGTAGAGGGTGAAGTAAGACGCCCAGCCATTTATGAATTAAAAGAAGAAAGTGACTTTACTAATGTTTTGGCAATGTCTGGTGGCTTATTACCAACGGCTTTTGCAAAAACAACACGCGTTGAGCGCTATAATGAGAATGCTCTGCGCAGCGTTGTTAACATTGATTTAACTAAAACCAATGATTTAGCTAAAAAAGTCCAAGCAGGTGATGCCATTCATGTAATGAAAGCTGCTGAGATGTTTGAAAAATCAATTACTGTTATCGGTGCTGTTACTCGTCCTGGTAAGTATCAATGGGAAGCAGGACAAAGAGTTACCGATATACTCCCTAACATTGACTCACACCTATTACAAACTGCAGATTTAAATTACTCTATTATTGTTAGAGAAATTGATAATGCTCGGAATATTGAAATACTGCAATTCGACTTGACCAATGCGTTAGCCAACCCTGAATCCGCAGATAATGCACAATTAGAAGGCAATGATAAAATTTTAGTCTTTTCTAGTGTTGTTGAACTACTTGATACAAAAATTAGCTTAGACTCCTTAGCCTTTACCCAAGAAAAACTGGCTGAAAAAGAAAAAGAGTTGGCTAAAGAAAGATATAAACAAAAGCAATTTTGGCTCAAATATGGTGACGAAGAAAAGCTCAGTCAGCTAGAAAGAGAAGCGGCTGCTGCGGCTAAAATAGTTGAACTGTCTATTGCCCAGTTTAGTGGTGGTGAAATAGAAGAAGAGCAAGACCTAAAAGAGTTAGCACTATTTTCTCGTCAACGTTTGTTATTGCCTATCATCGAAAAATTAAAACGCCAGGGTAAATCAGGTTTACCCATTCAAATAGTAGAAGCTGATGGTGAAGTGAAATTTCCAGGAACTTATCCGCTCGCTAAAAATGCGCGTGTAGCTGATTTAGTTGCCGCTGCAGGTGGTTTAACTGAGTCTGCTTATGTAGTACGTGCTGAAGTGACTCGTAACAAGATTGTTAACTATATGGCACAGCAAACTTCAATTGCTATAAGTCTCAGTGCAGCACTAGTTGAAGAAGAAAAAGATAATCTCTTATTGAGCCCAAGAGATAGGTTGAACATTCATCAAATTCCATCTTGGAGTGTGAATAATGTTGTCGAGCTCAGAGGCGAATTTGTTTTTCCAGGTAAATATACCGTACGCCGTGGCGAAAGTTTAGCTGACTTGATTAGTAAAGCAGGTGGTTTTACTAAATTTGCACACCAAGAAGGCTCTGTTTTTACTCGAGTGCAGCTACGTGAAATTGAGCAACAAAATTTATTGAAATTGACTGCTGATTTACGTATCGAAATGGCATCAAAATCGATGACAGACCAAAACTACTCGCAATCTTATGTTGAAGTCCAACAAATGTTAGCTGATATGGCTAACGTACAGCCAGTAGGTCGCCTTGTACTCGACCTACCTAAAATTATTGGTGATGAAAATTATGATGTTTTACTTGAAGGTGGCGATATATTATATGTACCAACATTAAAAAATTCTATAAACGTAGTGGGTCAAGTACAAGTGACTTCATCACATATTTATGATGTTAGCTTATCGGCGGAAGATTACTTATCTCAAAGTGGTGGTAGTAAAAAGCGTGCCGATGAAGGCCGAATTTATATCATCTCTGCGAATGGTAGTATTAAGATGATGGATAGTGGTAATTGGTTTACTAACGATGCAGGTGATAATTTAAAGCCGGGTGATACTATTGTTGTACCACTTGATGCTGAGTACATGAATAACGTAGCGTTGTGGACTAGTGTTACTACTATCATTTATAACTCTGCAGTGGCAATAGCGTCAATCAGTGGTATTGGTAAGTAGGATATAAGTCTGTTTAGACTATTCGTAAGTTAACAGTAAAATAAATTTGAAAAACAAAAAATGGACATAGTATGTTGCACTCATTAGAAAACGTTAAGTTAGGCATTATAGGCTTAGGTTATGTCGGCTTACCTTTAGCAGTTGAGTTTGGTAAAAAATATCCAACCATGGGTTTTGATATAAACACCAAACGCGTTGGAGAATTAAAGCAAGGACATGATTTCACTTTAGAAGTCTCCGGTGAAGAGCTAGCTGACTCTGAGTTTATTTCATATTCTTCAGATGTAGATGATTTAAAAGACTGTAATGTTTATATCGTCACTGTGCCCACTCCAATCGATAAAAATAAGCAGCCTGATTTAACACCATTGGTAAAAGCCAGTGCTATGCTCGCCAAGGTGATCAATAAAGGCGATGTTATTATTTACGAATCGACTGTATACCCAGGAGCAACAGAAGAAGTTTGTATTCCTGAAGTTGAGCGTCATTCAAGTTTAGTGTTCAATGAAGACTTTTATGCAGGTTATAGCCCAGAACGTATAAACCCAGGGGATAAAGAGCGACGAGTAACTAATATCTTAAAAGTTACTTCAGGCTCGACTCCACAAGTGAGTGACTTTGTTGATAGCCTTTACAAATCTATTGTTACAGCAGGTACTTATCAAGCATCCAGTATCCAAGTGGCGGAAGCCGCGAAAGTCATTGAGAATACTCAGCGGGATCTAAATATCGCTTTGATCAATGAGCTTGCTGTTATTTTTAATAAGTTAAATATTGATACTGAAGAGGTATTGAAAGCTGCCGGTACTAAGTGGAATTTTTTACCGTTTCGACCGGGACTTGTCGGTGGTCATTGTATTAGTGTTGATCCCTATTATCTAACACATAAAGCACAAGCTATTGGTTATAATCCTGAGGTTATTCTTGCTGGCCGTCGTATTAATGATGCTATGGGGGCATATGTGGTCTCACAGTTAGTTAAGACTATGCTTAAAAGAAAACTTCCTGTTAATGGCGCTAATGTATTAGTGATGGGCTTTACTTTTAAAGAAAACTGTCCTGATGTTCGTAATACTGGCGTGATAGACATTTTAGCTGAATTGGCTGAGTTTGAAATTAATGTTGATGTTTACGACCCTTGGGTAAATCCTGAAGAAGCAAAACATGAATATGATGTTGACTTAATTTCAGCACCTAAGGCTGGACATTATGATGCCGTTATTTTTGCAGTAGCGCATAACGAATTTAAAGCATTATCTGCTGATGATATTAAAGTATTAATGAAAAACGAGCATGTTATTTATGATCTAAAATATATGCTTGATGCTAATTTAGCTGATATTCGTTTATAAATTACTTTATTGGTAGTCCCTAAAGGGATTGGTAATAACCAAATAAATCAGTCTTAACTAAAAGTTAGCTATTGTTAAAGCTGCCAAATTCTAAAGCAGAACTTATTCAATTCAAAGAATGTGTTCTGCTTTTTCATTCTATCCTCACTAACGTTCATCTATTCTCTAGCAATTTTCTTGCTGTAATAAAATTGTCACATAACTGACTTATACTTTGCTTCATTATTATATTGTATTTTCTATATTCGATAGGCTATTTGATAGTTTATTGATGTTAAGGTTAATTAAGTGGCAACTCTCATTCGTTCAAACCGTAGTCGTGGGGTTAAAAATTCACTAGCAAAATGGTTAATTACCCTCGGTGGTATAAGTGTTTTGTTTACCCTAGTACTCATATTTATGTACTTGTTATATGTAGTTAAACCTATTTTCGAGTCAGCTAAAATTGAGTCAACAGTTAAGGTTAGTCTTGACTTAAAAAATGATGAAAAAATATTAGGTACTGGTGTTGATGAGCTACAAGAGTTGGCTTATCAAATCACATCATCTGGCAATATTGATTTTTATCATTTAAAAGCCAGTGACCCTAAAGGGAGTAATCAGTTTGCTGTTGGTGATAGCTCCCTTTCAGCATATTTACTTACCAGCGATGATTTCAACCAAGATAAAATTACCCGTGTGGTTAATTCTTTTTCGGCCAATAAGCTGCTTCATACTATTACGGGTAAAACTTTATTAATTCAGCCAAGTTTTTATGCCAAATATGCAAATGATAGCCGTGAAATAATCCCACAAGTCAATTATCCGCTAGGTCATGATTCACTCACTATTGATGAGGAACAATCACCGTTCTCTCAATTAGGCTTTGCAATGGATGATGAAAGAATCGTTTTTGTTGGTTTTACTCAAGACAAACGTTTAGTGAAGACTACTTTTATCGCTGAAGATGATTTTAGCTCTTCAAGTGATGGCGATGACGTTGAGTACGAAACGATTTTTCAACAAATAGAACTACCTACAGGTAGTGTTGATGAAATAAAAGTAACACCCGATCTAGGTTTAGCTTTTGTTCGTAGTGCTTCAACAGTCTATGTGTATTCGTTAAATGATGATGAAGAAGTCAGTCTTAAAGCGACGATAACGCCAACATTACATAACGATGATACTTACCTCACTTCAATGGCACTACTTTCAGGGAGCAGCTCTGTTTTATTGGGTGACAGTAGTGGACGGATCAGTCAATGGTTTGAAGTCGCAACCGAGTTAGGTCGAGAATTCAAGCAAATTAGAAGCTTCGAGACTAATGACAGCAATAATAAGAAAGTATCAAACGCGATAACGGCTATCTATACCGAGCAGTATAGAAAAAGTTTTTACACTATGACTGATAGCGGCATGGTTAATGTGTTTTATACCACGAGTTCTGCACACCTATGGCAAGGTCAATTAGTTTCAAGTCAGCCTGAAGCATTTGCAATAGCGCCAAGAGCTAATGGCTTAATCGTTATAGGTCATGATGAAAGCAATGAAAATCAGAAAGTACTGCAAGCTTTTAGTGTACATAATGAGCATCCAGAAGTTACCTGGCAGGCGCTATGGCAAGAAGTTTGGTATGAAGGTTACCCAGAGCCAGATTATATATGGCAATCAACATCAGGGTCTGATGACTTTGAAGGTAAATTTTCTTTAGTGCCTATTTCTTTTGGAACAATTAAAGCCGCTTTATATGCGATGTTATTTGCTGTGCCTATCGCCTTAACTGCCGCGATATATACAGCTTACTTTATGACCCCTAGTATGCGTAAAAAGGTTAAACCCACCATTGAAATGATGGAAGCATTACCAACTGTTATTCTAGGTTTCTTAGCTGGTTTATGGTTAGCGCCATTGATGGAAGAGTATTTGCCAGCAATATTTCTGCTTTTTATCTTTCTACCATTGTCGACACTTATAACCGCATTTGCATGGTATAACCTACCAAATAACTGGAAAGACAAACTACCAGAAACATTAGCACCATTATTGCTCATACCGGTAATGATATTGGCTACTTATGCTGCATTTTCTTTATCAGGTGTACTTGAACTGACATTGTTCAATGGCGATATGCGCCAATACCTAACCAATGATCTAGGCATCAACTTTGATCAACGTAACGCTTTAGTTGTCGGCATTGCCATGGGGTTTGCAGTTATTCCTACTATATTCTCTATGGCTGAAGATGCTATTTTCAGTGTGCCTGGTCATTTAACTAGCGGTTCATTAGCATTAGGGGCAACACAATGGCAAACATTAATCGGTGTGGTACTTCTAACTGCCAGTCCGGGGATATTTTCTGCCGTGATGATGGGTCTTGGTCGTGCTGTTGGTGAAACTATGATTGTCTTGATGGCAACAGGTAATACACCTATTTTAGATTGGAGTATCTTCCAGGGTATGAGAACACTTGCAGCAAACATTGCTGTAGAGATGCCAGAGTCGGAAGTGGGCAGCTCTCATTACCGTATTTTATTCTTGGCAGCGTTTGTACTCTTTATATTCACCTTTATTTTCAACAC
>Ga0105355_10005535_pt1 | contig 10657 bp, 8 predicted proteins | sample GOMGulsemesocosm_2_FD_83508 | JGI IMG/M metagenome (GOLD analysis project Ga0105355, IMG submission 83508) | Methane-oxidizing microbial communities from mesocosms in the Gulf of Mexico - GOM9C Gulf of Mexico | ecosystem: Environmental > Aquatic > Marine > Cold seeps | place: Gulf of Mexico...
CAGCGGCAGCGAACAAATTCTGGCCAACGGTTAACCGTATTGATGACGTATACGGCGATCGTAACTTGGTTTGTAGTTGCCCTCCGATTTCTACTTATCAAGACTAGTAACTAGTTGTTGGGGGTCTGCAATTAAGTTGGTTAACGATTTAATTAAGATGGTTAACTTAGATAAGTTGGTTAACTTCCCCCAAATATAAACTTGAAAAGCGGATCGGAGACGATCCGCTTTTATTTAATTAAAAATTATCTATAGCACTTTTAATTAATGCTTTCGCATATTCTTTGTTTGTACCTTCGTAGGTTAACTGTCTCACAGCATATGCATATACAGTAACAATATACTGTCTGTTCATAAAATAACATTCAGATTTCCAATTTCGAAGAAATGTAGCAATTTCAGGTGTTGATGAATGTTTAATGTGATACTCGTCATCAAACCAATTACTAAAAAATTCTATAGGTGGACTAAACTGTTCCCGGATAGAGGGGTGGAAGTAGGGACTTAGTTCTAGAGTTACAATATCAAGAACGGAACTTGCCTCATTAACATCTCCATAATCAATTATAATTGGTTGTTGAGTTTCCGATATTAGAATGTTTTTACCATGTAAGTCGGAATGTTGAACGCAGGAGTTAACCGAAATTTGGTTTCTTTCAAAATCATCTATATTAACACTTTCTATACTTTTTAAGATTTCTTCAAGCCCATTAAATTTATTATCAGCACATAACTTCTCTCTAATTTCTTTTACGGTGCATTGTTTTACTTGATAGTTTAAAGTCCAATAATTAAGTATTAGTTTCAGTCTTTGTAGAATATCAAGCGCAACTTTCTCACTTTTAACAAGCTCATTAAAATAATCAGACTCATAGTTAGCCGCAAACTGGTAAAAAATTCCTTTTTTATTCCCGCATCCAGCATAGTACATATCCAATAATGTAGGAAAGCTACCAACAGGAAGTTTATTGATATGTACTCTAAAGTTATAGTCCTCTGTATCGATAGCGTCATGTGTATCGATCTTAGCTAGAGCAAAATGAAAAGGGCCATTATTGTTAATAAGAGTTACTCGCAATACTCTTGATGAAGATAAGCCACCAGATATAGACTCTACCTCTGCCCCAATTGCGTTATTATGCTTACTGAACAGTTGTATAATTCTTTTTTCGAATTTATCTAATTCACAACCATTATGAGAAAGCTCAATAGCACTGATGGCGTTTAGCTCTTGTATTGCAGAAGATAACGTATCCATAACGACATCTAGCTGATGTTTCTTTTTAACTTTTACAATATGTTTGGGTTTACCATCCCAAAAAGTAGTTACGGGTAAGTCTTCTACAAAACGCTCTAAGGCTTCTTCAGTTGATTGACCTGTTAGTATGAGAATAGGTATACCTGCAAAATTTAGTCTAATGTAGCTTGCTAAATTTAAACCATTGGCCAATTCAGGCGTTGGAGTTTCGTTATTTAATGGAATAGCGAGATCTAAAATTACATAATCAATACTTTCTGACTCTAAAATACTTGAAGCTAACTCTAGATTTTCTGCATGAAATACATGCTCAGCACCAGCTTCTAATAATGCCGGGTGAATAATCCTATCAAACCAGCTTTTGTCATCTTCAACATGTAAAATATTCACCTATTCTTCCTTTTTTGGTATTTCAAAGTAAAGTTCTGCACCGCCAGATTGAGAATTTTTCAGTTCCCACTTTCCGTTCAGTTGATTTACTGCTTTATTTATAATGGCTAAGCCAAGCCCTTGATTGCCCGGCTTTGTCGTAAAGCGGCTCTTCATAAGCTGTTCGGCTTTTCCTTGAAGTCCAACTCCATCGTCAATTATGCTAACCCATAAAGAAGTAGCAGTTATATTAGCGTTAATTAATATAGGTTTTTTTTCTCTAATTGTCGGATCTTTACATGCTTCAATGGAATTTCTTAATGCATTTGAACACACAATTCGGACAAGAGAAGGATCAGCATAAAACGATAGGTCCTTTGATACATTTATATTTAGTTCTAAAGGCGTTTTTGACTTTATTCTGTTCCATTCATTATTAATTATTTCGTATATATTGCACTTTTGATACCTGGGCGGCCGTTCAACTTTTCGCCAATCTTCAAATGTTTCCAAGGTTTGGTTAAAAAGTTCCAATTCGTGTTTTATGCGTGATGATTCAAAATTTGTGACTTCTGACTTAGCTAACAGTTTGATTGAGCCGACAAGTGGAGCAATCTCGTGCAGCATCTGACCTATAGAATCAGAAATTGCTTCACTTTTTATAGCTTCTAAATCATGACTTTCACTTAATGAAGTTATTTCAGTAGGCTGTATAGGACCTTGTTTTTTTGAGCTTACAATATCCAACAGTGCGCTGGAAAGCCAAGGCAAATTAGCCTCTTTGGCGGCAGCTTCAATTGTTGCGAGTTGATCGCCCGTTACGTTTTTTTCAATATCTTTGAGTTTTTCTATTTGTTTATCAGGACGTAAGTTTTTTAGCTCAGATAAAAGTTCTTGAATATCCATTATTAACTCGCATAAAACGTAGAACGTGATTGAAATGCTTCTTTACCGCCTTCCATGATTGATTCTATGATATTTTTCACGTCAGGGGAGTCTATTCGACCATGACATTTAATAAATCCACGTTGGCCATTTGAGTCTAAGTTTATAACGTTGTCGGCATTACCTAACACAGGTATATTTGCATTGTGACTGGACAGTATAGTTTGTGCGTTTTTTGTTCTTTGTGTAATTGATTTGATCAATGTCTGAGCAATAAACTCATTGTCCAAATGGTCTTCTGGTTGGTCAACAACTAGGACTCTCTGTGAGTTTTCTAATATTACTGATAATGCTACTGTGCACCTTTGCCCTATAGATAATTCTTCTACTGGTTTATAGTTGGAGTGGTCTAACAATGCAAAGTCTACGACATCTTCTATTTTTGAAACCAGAATTTGACCAATATCTACCTCACTTAAGTAACCGATTAGCCTAGTTGCTCGATCAACAGGTATACCAACAGAATTGGCGAAATCTTGATATTTAAGTGTATGCGTGTAATACAGTAACCAAGCTGGAGATACTTTTTGCACAATATTTGGAATCAATTCCTTGTATTTTAGCCCAGAACCTCGCATACAATTCTCTAAAGCTAAAGCATAGTCATTTAGATTAGATTGAGCTGATAGAGAAGAGTTAATGGTAGGTAATAAATTATTATTTAATCCATTAATTATACCTACTCTTTTCGTTTGAATTACTTCTTTTATTTTTGCGATTTGCTCTAAATTCGATTGAATACTGTCGTAAATATTGCCGATCGTCTCTTTTTTGTCTTGAGCGATTTTTTGTGTATTCTCAATTTGTGCTAAGCTTTGTCGCAACCTGCCCAGTTCGCCTAGTAACGCTCCAGCACCTTGATTAAATTTGTCCACATTCACTCTATTAGCTCTGGCTTGCTCATCTAAGGATAGTTTTTTGTTTGTTAATATCTGAATGTTTTGATTAATTGTTTGTAGCGTATTTTTGTTGTTGCTAATTATCAACTGAAGGGCACTATAGTCACTATTTAATGCTTGGCTAATCGTATTGTTTAACTGTAGCGCTTCTGGGCTACTGCATTGTTGAAAGTATACTGGTTGATTTAGTGACTCAAGATTAGCAATACGTTGTTCAAAGATCTGCTTTAAAGCTGAAATGTTTTGTAGATCAACGCTGATAGAAGCTAATTCAGCCTGGATATTATTTAATGCTTGCTGATTACTTTGAATATTCACATTTTGTTTTTGCAATTCTTGTTGTTGAACAACAAGCTGATTCTCTCTAGTTTTTAGGCTTTGATACTGTGAAGTTCCTTCAAGTAACTCAGTTAATTCCTTTTTGTTTTGTGTCAAGTGTGCGCTTGAGCTTCTCAATTGGGTGTTAAGACTTGCTAACTCTTGGTATTTTTCTGTGATTTTTGGGTCAAAGCTGTCTATTAGGCTTAGTTTTCCGCTAGAATTTAGACTTATAGTTTCAATTTCTGTTTGAGAAAATATTATCGGTTTTTCATAACTGCTTGTTGCAAACGGCTCATTATCTAATGCCGATCGGGAAATAGTTACTGGTACTCCGTTGCACTCAGCTTCGATAGTGACTCTGCCTGATGATTGCAATATTGAAACTGCATGTGATGACGACTCACTATTATTGTTAGGTGACAAACTACCAACACCTAAACCAAATCTTAGTAACTCTATCACTGATGTTTTACCAACGCCCCTGCCTCCAACCAGAACATTCAAGCCTTGTGTGAAGTCTAAATTTAGGTTGTCGAAGAAACCTTTTTCTACTTTTAAATTTTTGATAAACAATTTAGATCTCCTTATTAAATTTGGTTTGTATGTAAGCCTGCCGCTTTTAACCTTGCGACTAGGTTACGCATTTTACTGAATTCAGTACCAAAGCTATTTTTTAACCCTACGCCCTCACAAAACTCTTTAGCGGTAATGCTTTTGAGATCATCAGCATACTTTATCATTTGTAGGTGCAGTTCAGCCGTATATTGATTACGAGGGGCTTCATCGAGTGCTAGTTTAATATTTTCAAATATCTCTAGGTGATTCATAATTTAGCCAATATATATAATTTATATTATTTAGCTAAATTATATAAATTAGCTAATCGTGTCAAGAGCAAACTTTCTTAGAATAAAGTTTTTATTTTTTAACTCCTATATATCATAAGGTTATATACTAAAGTGTAAATATATAATTTTGGTTATATTAATTGCTCTTATATGTAGCTGAAAAATTTCAAATTACTTATTCCTACCAATAAAATGGCAACGTCAGGTTATTTATTTTTACTGATAATATTTATAAAAAACAATAATTTAACTTAAATTAACTAAGTGGATCTTTATTGTTTAAAGTGCTATTCCTAAAAAAGAAATGAATTTTAGGATCAACAATGAGAATCAAATTAAATAAAGCAACATCAATCATAGAGGCTTGGCTTAGTAAACTTGCAAAGGGTGAGTATGACCCGCTGATCAAAGTTTGGTCAGGCCCCAAAATTACCCGTAGACACTTTTTCGCTGGTATTAAAAGCAATCGAAATCATCATTTTCTAAGTGATGGCGAAAAACGCTTAGGACTTGTAAGGGAAGCTCTCCCGCAAACTATTGACTATTTTGAACAATATCCTCTATGGGATATTGATCTTTGTATTGAGCTGTCTGTAGAAATGGGTATCAAGTATCCAGTCGATAAAGATGGTGAAGCATGTGTACTTAGTACAGATTTATTTTGTAATGAAGTTGACTTTGAAACTGGTGAAGTAAAAAAAGTAGCACGCACTTATAAACCAATAGCGTCATTTCTAAAGGAAACAAATCATCCAGTATCGATAACTCGAACCCTACAAAAACTAGAGTTGGAGAAGCGTTACTACGAAAAGAAAGATATCCCTTTTCACATAGAGACTGATATAAACATCTCAAAAAATTATGCCGACAACCTTGTTTGGGCCAGAAAAAGTGCCGAATACCGCCATGAATTTATTCATCATGCTGAAAAGTTTAATTATGAATTTGTAGATGCAGTATATGGCCGTCCAGATAACGTTATTGCTGAACAACTAGAATATGTTTGTCGTCGTATGGCTATCAGTTATAGCGATGCAATGGCACTATTTCAGTGGGGTATTTGGTCACATACGATACCAGCAGATCTTGAGAAATCTATTGAAGTGTTTGAGCCTTTAGTACTAAAAGAGGTTGCATAAGCGTGTTTAATAAGCATTCTCGTATCTTTACTGAGTCTGGTTCACTCAATATTCTTATTGTGGACGTAGGCGATGAAAAACTTGCTTATATCGATTTTAATCGGACTAAAGCACCACGTAAGACAACTTCAGCTAAAGCCCTTAAAAAGCCTTATGAACGCATGCAAGGTAAACCGCAAAGCATGAAGATTGGTGAGTTTGCAGAAATGATTGGCAGTTACCAGTATCAAGTGAAAGGAGCTGACTATGATAATGGCTTGTATGTTCCTCAAGGGAAAAGTCATCTAAATAAACAGATGGTCATCAATAAACGTAAAGAAGCTGCTAGAGACAACTATGAGCTAATTCGGCCCATCGTTGAAGATAAAGATAAACGTTTTGATTATTTGTATACCAACCGTAGTCAGGAACATATCAAAGAAATTAGTTTAGACACTGGTGTTAAAGCAGCTCAAATATCACGAATGTTGAGTCAATTTTTTAGTCGTGGCGGCTGTTTCAACGCAATGTTTCCTAACTACCGCTATTGTGGAAGTACATTTGTTTTACCAGAGAAAATTGCTGAAGGGTTAATTAAAAGAGGTCGAAACTCAAAGACAACAAATTATCGTGCTCGAACTAAAGAGGATAACACCCGAATAGAAGAACACCTTAAAAAATTAGGTAAAAAAAACTTTGATAAGTTGCCTTACACAAAGCAATACGAAGTTTATGATTATATTTATCAAGGTGTTGATGAAGAGTTTGAAGATGAAAATGGTGTAATTACCGTTCAGCGAGTTCCGTTACCAGAATCAGAATGCATTAGTTATGACCAGTATTACGGTTACGTCAAAACGCTTGAAAACGAAAGAAAGCTTTATTGGCTGTGTAAGGGGGAGAAACAGTACCTAAAAGAATACGAAAGTCGTTTATATCGTGCTCGTGATGGAATTAAAGGGCCAGGATTTCGTTATGAAATCGACGCGACTGTTGAGGATGTTTATATATTATTTCCATACTTTACCCATATGCGGTTGTCATCAGGCCGCCCAACAACTTATAGGGTTAGTTGCACATACTCAGGCATGGTTGTTGGTATACATGTTGGTATTGGTGGCCCTAATTGGGCAGGTGTTCTCCAAGCTCTCTACAATGCTTTTACAGATAAAGTCGCTTTTTGTGCTAGGTACGGAATAAAGATAAATCCGGAAGACTGGCCGTGTTATCACGTTTGCCAAGAGTTAACGATAGATAATGGCGTTGAATACCCAAAAGATAATATGAGTCAAATGCTTGATGAAAAGATGGGCATGACTTGTATTAACTACATGCAAATTTATGCAGGGAGCCGTAAAGGCACTGTAGAAGGTGGTTTTCAACAGGATAAAAACGATATTATCCAATTCATGCCTGGGTATGTACCAAGAATTCCAGAAAAGGGTGCCAAGCATGCCTCAAACTTAGCTGTCTATACCTACGACAAGTTTGTTCAACTACTGATTGTTAATACCTTAGTAAGAAATAACCAAAAATTTAATGCTCGCCTGCATGACAAAGCCATGTCAGAAAAGGGTGTTAAGGCAACATCTAAAGAAGTTTGGAATTTTGGCTTAAAACAATACATGAATGATGGAAGAGGAATGGTGCGCTCTAAAGAAGACGTATTGTTTAAATTACTCCCTTCAGCTAAAGCTTCGACAACGGCACATGGTATTAAGTGTAAAGGTATTTTCTATGAATGCACACATGCTGCTTCTAAAGGCTGGTTAACCGATGACAAAACGCGGCCAGTTAAAAGCCTTGATATCCGCTACTTTGACGGTTCCACTGAATACATTTGGTATAAGCATGAAGATAAAGTTTATACCGCCAAAATAAGCACTCAACAATCATCAGCGTTTACCAATAAATGCTGGTTTGATGCACTACACCGTATGAAAGTCTACTCGGAAGAAAAAGCTATTCAAATGCGAAAAGAGCGTGAAGCTAGATTTGCACAGAAACAATTTACAGAACAAAGCACTAAGGAGGCACTAGAGCAGTTAAAAGGAACAAAAGTACCAAGCAGAAATGCACCAAGCCCATTAACAAGCACAATTTCATTTATCCAGAAAAAGTTGATAGATCAAAAAACTTCAAACCTTTTCACTCAATTATTGGGTAATGAAAGTAGAACACCTGATGAATCAGTTCAAATTTCTACAAAACATCAGGTTACCAGTAATCAATTCGCAAAAATGTATGGAGATACAAACAATGGAAACTAACTATTGCGCTTTCCGCGCTTCTTTTAAAACTAAAACCCTTAAGGTCATTAATTATGAAAATCAGAAAAAAAGCTATTTATCAAAAACATAAAATAGCTGCATTTAACAAGAACCCACTTATCGAAGTTATAAGACCTGCGATGAGTATAGAAAAGTTTACTCAAAAGATTCTAATCGACTTAGCTGTTGATGATGATGTTCAAAATATGGATGATTTTGATCGAGAACTAATGATTGAGTTACTCGATACGACTTATGTGCCAGCGCCAGAAATGTATACGCTTTATAAGTCTATCGTGAAGAGCATTATGGTGGGGTATTTACATAGAAACCCAATAAAAAAAACAACTGATGGTATTCAGCATAAAATTGCTACAGATAAAAATTATGAATTACCAGCCAAGATTAACTTGTCTTCATGTATTGCTTTTATTGGTTTAAGTGGCGGAGGTAAGACAATTGCGATTGAAAAATCATTATCGTTGCTTCAGCAGGTAGTGGAGCATGATGGTTACAATGGGCATTACTTAAAGAAACAGCAGATTGTTTATTTAAAATTTGAAGCACCCGCAACTAAAACTAAAAAAGGTTTTATTTTGAACTTTTTTGAAGCCGTAGATGAATTGGTTGGTACGCATTATTACGAAGAATGGAAAAGTGATAAAAGCAATATTGCAGTATTAATTATTGAGGCTAAAAAAGTCGCCTTTAATCATGGTGTCGGCATTGTATTTATAGATGAAATTCAGCGTTGTGTTGGTGATAGTGATAAGGTCGAAAAAGCCACATTGAACTTTATTGATAATTTTTTCAATAGTATTGGTATTTCAATGATAGTTGCAGGAACTTTTGCTGTTCTACCGCTATTTCGTACAACCATGTCTACAGCTCGCAGATTATCTTCTGGACGCATATTTGATTGTAATGGTGTGCAAAATTTTCTAATAAATCCTGCTGAACCAAATAAAAAAATAAGAAACCCTTATTGGGATGTATTTGTTAATTCTTTTTATAAACCTGCGTTACTTAAAAATCATTTTGAATTCGATGAAAGCATAAAAGAAGCCTTGTTTTTTTATAGTCAGGGAATTCAAAAATTACTAGTTCGATTAATTAAATTTTCTTATGAAGAAGCCATTAATTCAGAGTTAGAAACAATCAATGCTGATTTGATCAGAGATGTTTATTTCGACCAATTTAAATTACTTCATCCTGCTTTAGATGCACTTAGAAAAGGTCAATATGGCGGATACGAAGATTTAATTAAAATGGATGTTTTGGTAAACAATGAGCCACACATTGTTGATGCTGTTATTGATAAATGTCTTTCTAGTAAGGCCAGTAAAGCACCAGTAATTGATGATGGTGGTGTTTACGTTGATGTGCCTGCTGCCAAGCAAACCTTTATACCTAAAGATGATTTAAGAAACTTAAGTGGCGAAGATAAAGCTGCTTTTGTAGAGCGACTGCATGGAGGAGAAGGGGGAATATGAATACTCAAGAGCATCACCTCAATGCCGTTATTCGAAAGGATGAGCATGTGCTTAGCATGTTAGCTAGGCATCATATGCTATCTGGGTATCGCACATACCGTACAGCAATGAAAGGGATTAGTACGGACTTATCACGACAGTACCCAAGTGCGGTGGATCGACCTATCTATCGTGATATTTACACCAGTGTTTCATCAGAAGAGTCATATATCGATTTTTTGAAAGCTCATACGTTGTTTAATGTTTATGAATCATTTATGCCCAAACAGATGAACAACTTACAAGGTGAAACGATTCTTTACCCTAACTCTTATAGTCGATTTAATACTTCTCATGAATGGCGATTTTGTTTGAGTTGTATGGCTGAAAGCGACCAAACGGGAGAAATGCCATATTTTCAATTAGCACATCAACTTCCTACTGTGTCGGTGTGTCATAAGCATCAAGAGCGGCTTTATTCAAGCTGTACAAGCTGTTATATCAAAGGAAAGAACATAGATAGAATAGGCTGTCCTGCTGGAACTACCTGTCGCTTTTGTAAAGAGAAACTATCGCCTTTAAATACTTACCTCGACGATGATATGCACTGGTTACATCAAACATTACTGAGGTTACTATCGGGCGAAGCAAAGATACCAGCGTTCAACAAATTGCTAGCGGCTTATCAGAATGCTTTAGGGATAAGGAAATATAGTAATGGTTTTACAGTGGCTGAGAGAACTCACTTGGAGTCATTACAATTTGAGCTGGATAATCATTTCGATCCTCGCCTTTATCATACGATTTTTAATAATAGTGATAAAAGCAATTCAGGTAAACTAACACCTTCATTGAGTCTTTATAAGGCAGCATATCACGATAAAACGTTTTTTTCGCCAGTGGTTCATCTATTGATAATAAGAATGTTGTTTGGAGATATAGATAGCATTCCTTCTATAAATTAACTGAAAAAAGGAGGCCACAATGGAGGCTTCTTATTTAACTTACTTTCCAGCACCTGTTGATGGTGAAACCGTATATAGCTGGCTCAGCCGTTATCATATTTGGTCTGGACACAATAGCTTTCGAAAACATAGCTTATCGTTGTTTGGCGTAAATGCCAGCCAAGCTGCGGCAGAGTTTCCAAGTTATCTCAA
>Ga0105355_10005540_pt1 | contig 10653 bp, 10 predicted proteins | sample GOMGulsemesocosm_2_FD_83508 | JGI IMG/M metagenome (GOLD analysis project Ga0105355, IMG submission 83508) | Methane-oxidizing microbial communities from mesocosms in the Gulf of Mexico - GOM9C Gulf of Mexico | ecosystem: Environmental > Aquatic > Marine > Cold seeps | place: Gulf of Mexico...
ACCAGCTTCAAATATGTTTATCCCTAAAACTATTCGTGCTGCTTCAGCAAATGCCTTTTGCTGAAGTCTTCTTTTAGGGTGTGTTAACCATGTTAATGATTGTGAGTTAAATACTTCATCGAAATATGTTTTCACAACGGGTGAATGCTTTACCGATTTTCTGAAAATCTTACACCCAACGTAATTGTGAACAGTCCTTTTTTCCCCGTCGATTCGAGGAGGTATGTTCATATTCTCACTGAAGTCACTCAAATCAATTATTGTTTCAGCTTCTGATTCAAAAAACTCAAAGCCATCATAATCAGGATGAGCAGTAGCTATTTTATACCAGCCATCAATTCTTAGTATTGGCTCAAGCATACCGTGATCATTATGCTCGATGTACAAATGACGTTCATACGGGTTTAGACAGTATGCCTCACATAAAGCCACTACACGATTCACATCGCTTTCAGTAACTTCGAGACCATGAGGGCAATTGTCATGATTATAGCGGTGAAATAAAACACGTTTTATCTCATCGCGTGCATCTTTCAATGTACTCACACCCATGATTTCCATGATTGATTCTTTCATTTGAATGTTCCTTAATTGGAAAATTGAAAAGCAGCACAGATGAATACCTGTGCTGCTTTGAGGTTGATTTTAAGTTTTAATTTGAGACTTATTTTAATTTTTCGTGTGCGTAGCTCGATTGGGGTTGCTGAGGATGTCCCGACCCTGCATTGTTGTTTTGTTGTTGCGGTTGTGCACTTTTCATCAGCCCTGCCTGTTTAAGGAGATTTTTTGCTGCTTTAGAAGTGTGAGACACAATTTGTGTACAGTGTGCTTTAAGTGCTTTACGATCTAGTCCGCTTGATTTATCTTTCCATTTATCAACACGCAGAACGTATTTTAAATGAATTGAGTCACCTTTATTTAGGATTTCAGTCAGCGCTAGTAACGTATGAGTTTTCATCTCAACTGTAATGGCTTGAGAGCGTTCAACTTTTACATTATCTTTTAGGTAGGAGTCATCTGTTATGACGCCAATAGAACCCCAAGGGCCTTCATTTCCGTTTTTAATATCAGTAAAACTGATACATCCACTTAAACTACCAATGTTTTCATCAGATGTAATTTTCATAATTATTCCTTTATTTGGAGGTGTTGGAAGTCGAGGTAGAAATTCCTCATAACTAATCGTCTTCAATAGACAATTACCTAATAATTCATTGTGAAGTCTTAGGTAATTAACCGATAGGAAAAAGAAGGGCGTAAGGCCCCTCTTTCTTTATTCTAGAAACGTGATGGTTCCAGAGATCCAAAACCTTTATAGGTATAACTAGTCTCAGTTTGGGTAAGTTGAGTGGCTGATATCACTTGTTTTGCTGCAGTTTTAGCATGACTAAATACTTCAACAACAACAGGCTCAATTTTTTTAGCTTGAACTGCTTTTATTCTAGCCATGATTTCAGTGCCATTGCCGCAACGTAGAAATGCAGGAGTACTTAGATCTTTAGTCTCAAAGACATTAACTTCAACAGGACTAGCAACAACAGTTACTTCAGACTCTGGTTGGACTTGATTAGCAACAGGTGCCTTTCCTTGAGCACTCGATGCACAACCAATAACCAAAGATTGAGGGTCACAAGGTAAAACACTTGGCGATTCATTTTCCTCAGATTTAGCACGTAGATCTGCAAGATGTTCCTTTGCAACGGCCCCTTTAGAAGCTGTATCAAGGTCATCTTTCACGTGCCATTTTATAATGTAGTAATATCGTGCAGTTTTAGGTAGTAAATAATACAAAACTATAACTGCAATAACTACTTGTATTAGAGCTATGAAACCCATGATTAATTCCTTTTGGATATGACCTATAAAGGTCTAGTTCAAGATCTTGAACGTTTTGATTTTGCCAGTATGGCGGTTTGGTTATAAGACCGTGCAAGCACGTTATCAGCGGTGTGTCTATTTAGCTGACGTTTGGTGATATAAAATCACACAAAACAGGTTTGAACACTTGCTGAAATACTGGTGCGTAAAAGCAAAAACTCAAAACTGTTTTCAATGGTTAAATTGGGTTACGCGAAAATAATTGGATATGTTCGAATGTTTGTTTTTGAAAATTCTTTTGAAAGAGAGGCTTTTCAACACGCTTAGCCTGTACGCATACATATTAATATAAAACCCATATAAATCAAAGTCAATAAATTTTTCTCGATAATATACGTTTAATCACATGACTAATAAACTTGAAATTTACATGAAGCACGCATCGCACATGTTGAACACTTGTACTTTGCGGGTGATGCTTTTGATGTTTTACCACTGTTATTAATTTTTCTGGTTTCATCAATATAAGGTTTCACTTGTTCGTATATTGTTGCACTATCAGTTAAAACCCCACCCTTTTTATCCTTACCCGTAACAACATAAGCGTGAGTGATATTAAAACTATTTCTTACAGCTAGCACAGATGTCAGCATTTGTATTTCGTCACTCAAATAAACTTTGCCATTACGTTCCTTATACTCAATTAATGTATATCTTTGATAAGCCGTTTCGTAAATGAAATCTGGCTTAGCCTGGACAAGATATTTTGAAGACCTAAATATTTTTGCGTTTATATTTTCATCCGAATAAACCAATTTACCTTTAAACCCAAAAGGCGTTACTGGATAATAGTCATCACCTTTTTTAAGTCTAATTAGTCCGAGCAATATGAAACGAGTAAACTTAAGAGCTCGACCTACCCCAAATAAAAATATTACTAAAGAAATGGCTAAAAGTAATAGGCCCGATATAATATTAATAACTTCCTCCCTGACGTTTACAAGCATACTTATGAACAATGCGAACTAGACTTGTTGAAGCGCCCTTAAATAGGACTGACTGACCACAGAGGCTAATTAATCGAGGTGATAAAGCGTAATACATCGAGATAAATACTCGACCCATAAGATGGGTTTTTAATCGTTCATCTCTAAACAAGCGCAAATCGCATGTGATTGTATCATCTTCACCAAATGCGTAGGTTGCAATAAAGCACCGTCTATCCTTCGACATAGCAAGAGCAGCATTGGTTAATTCAGCGTGACCTTGGTTACCCTGTTTTTGCCTTTTTATAATATACTTATCGGTAACTTTATGCTTTTTGGATAAAGCATAACTTTGTGCGCAGTATGCTACTTTCCCACAATCACTAGCGTTCACATAATTATTATTCTTCAAGATACCACCTGTTACTGCCCAGAACAGTAACAGGTTATATGCTCAACATTATCTCGTCAAGTTGTTTAATAACTTGAACCACATTTGTCAGAGGACATTAAAGTTTGTTCATTTAAAGTGGGTTTATGACTGCTCGAGTGGATTTTTTACTAAAAGGTTTGATCGGTATTACCAAGTAACAACTAATTTTAGTTACTATAAATACCGAGGAGTTACATTTAAAATGAATATTTAGGAAATGCTGAGTGATGAGAAATCGCTTATCTCTCAGAAAACCGTTGATAAACAGCTAGCAATAACGTGAGGTTGAAGATTTTCCATTAATGATGTGGGGAGTCACCACGTGTCTTTGTCCAGTGAACGAGGCTTACCCGTGATTCCATGCCGCCTGTCACCAACAGCTTTAACAGGGGTGCTTGAACCACCAAGCACAACATACATCAAAAATAAATATGCGAATTTAAGCGGCACTTTCATTAGAAATATAAAAAAAACAATCAAACCTTGCAGTAATGAACTTTTCATATCTACTTGTTTGTTTTCAATGCTCATATTACCCCCAACCTCTATAACTTCCCAAGCTAAAAGGAATAGTATTCCTTCAGCGTACCTAGCTTAATTTATTGTACCCCATAAATAATGAAGTAACAGATAAATTGGTGTTTATATTAAAACAACCCGTTACCAACCTATATAGTAACAGGTGCATTTTAGAAGTACAGTTCATTATAAATATATAAAGCATTAATATGAAATCTTAAAGCCCATAGTGCTAAGTTAACACTGTGGGCTTTAAACTAAGATTCAATTTTGGTTAGTTAGACCTTCCTTGAGCAGCTTTGTAATTTTCCACCGCCTTTTTGCCTTCAGCCTTAGCATTATTTCGTGCGTTTCTAACCCCTGCCCTCGCATCTTTCTTTGCTTGCGCAATGTTATCTTTAGCTGCATGAGCAGGACCTTGACCAGCAGAATTGCCTAGCGCCGCGCCGCCCATAGTCATATGCGTAATAAAGCCGACGGTACCGAGTAACGTTGCCCACAGAACAGGCAATATGATGTAGGACTTCCAGCTGAGATCTAGTTGAACCAATTTCAAAATGACCGTGCTTGTATCACTTATGTTCCCCCAACCTGCAGCTGTAAGCCTTGCGAGGGTGAAATCAAACCACCGCGCAATTTCAAACATCACCATGATAAATTCCAACCCAAATATTGTTACAGTTAGAGTCAACACCATGCCAAACGAGTAACCACTAAAAACCATTAATATTGGAATAGCGAGGAATAATACCGTTTGGATTAAGAGTAAGTACATTGGTATCGCGAGCTTTTGTACCCGAGCTTCAATCAGACCTGCTCCATAGGTTTCAGCAGACAGAAATATAGTGGCCAAATCACCGACGAAAGTAACACTCTGATCGAAAGCATTGTTATTTACGTCTCCGTCTTTAGTTACACTTTCCCCAGGATTATTCCTTTTAACCTCATTCAGCAGTGAACGACCAATTAATTGATTTAACATGTATTTATCTGCATCAACATTAATTGAAGCTGCATGCCTTGGATCCACCTGATAATACTCTAAATATTCCTCTTTTGTTTGCCCAGCATGCATAACACTTCCAGACATAGCGGTACGGGCATCCGATAGCTCATCATCAACAAAGTCATCCAATTCTTTCTTGAAATCACGCTTGAGAAATGACTTTAGAACTCTATAGCCATCTGAACAAGTTGGATTTGTAAGCGCATCATCTTTGCTATAATCAAGATTTTCTTGCTGGTCTATTTGATTAGTAGAAGCACCAACTCCACTCTGTGCGATCATGGCCCCCCAGTAATCTGGAGACAATTTCATTCTTATTTTGTCATATAGTCCACCAACAACACTAGTGAACTCATCATGACCGACCCAAATCTTAGTATCTATCTCTTTAAAAGCAAGTGGTGCTTTATCGGCTAAAAGTGCAATGCCAGGTATATAACACTGCTTCGCAAACTCCCCAGTGTAACCATTCATATCTTCTGATTTCATTTTTGTACTTGAAATTTGCATTGATAAGCCAACGATATCACTTTCACAAGGTATGGTTGCAATAATTGCATTTGCACCTCGGGTTGACATGTTCTGAACTATTCCAAACCATAATTGCGGGCGTGCTGCAGTACCGTTAATTGATATGTCAGTTCTTTGCAATGCAGTGCTTATCGTTGCGTTTCCCTGCCTTGGGTCCAGTAGATATCCAGTATTTTTGTTATACATCGAAACAGAAGCATCTAATCCACCACCAGTTATACTATTGGTAATATTTGCCTCCGCGCAAGTCGTGGAAGCATAGTTAATTGTATCTATCTTCATTTCTGGACCTAACGGGAGCACACAGAGTATCATTACGGGTATTATCCGCATAAAATCCACTTCGACGTGTTTTAGGGCCTGAATCCCCTTGTTCCCTTCATCATCCCCTCCTGCTGATGCTTGCCCAAAGGCTTTTACAATAGACGCGATAAGGGGGATAAATGCAATACCGGTCATATTTAGCAGGTCCCAGATTCTATTATTTAAGAAAAACCCAAGTGTTATGGTATAAGCTTCCATGGCTGTATTTACAATCATGGTCATAAACTAGTACCTCTCATTACTTGGATCACTTCAAAAACAACAAACAAAATAACAAGCACTACTTGTAAGCGTCTCACCATATACTTTACCTCAGGAATCATCTCTTCTTCGCCTAGCTTTTTTTTAATATAAAAATGAAATCCAACAATACTAATTGGATACATCGCTATTCGAATGTATAAAAAGATAGATTTAAAATCAGAATTCTCATTTACCATCACGGCGGTAAATACAATTAACAGTAAAAGACAACACATCGCACCTAAATAAGCTGCACTCTTAACCCATTTATTCATACTAACCTCCATAACTTGGTGATTTGAAATTTTTATTTAACTCTTTCAAGTACAACCTTTCAGTGGTACGACCTGAAGTAATAAACTTAAGGTTTTCTTCTTCTTTCATTCGTGCAATCTCAGCGTCTAATATAATTAATCGCTCTCTTGCCTCTTTCATCAATAATTCACTTTGCGATACATCCTGATGGCGCATAGCTGTTGAAATAATGCGTTTAGCTTCTAATATTTTTTTGACAATATTTGCCCGAGACATATCTTCAGTGATTGAATTTACATAGCTGTCCCTTACACCTGGATTCTGCTCATTCAACACGTCAAACAATTTGCGGCTAAGTTTACTGTAAGCTGATGCTTTGTTTACTTTATCTATTTTCCTATTTATTACGCTACTTGCCGGATATAGGTTATTCATCGCAGGAAATACATCATTAATTAAAATTTTAAGCTTTTTATATTCTTTATCGACTAATCCATCAACGCCCTTACCGCTCACGCTCTCAATACCTGATTCAGTTTTTATAAATGTTTCACCCACTATCTCAGTTACAAACTTATTAACTTCGGCAGGTGATTTAAACATCTTCGCAATAGGGGTTTCATTTTGTTGATCGGTTGTTGCTGGGGCTGTTACTTTTTCGTCACGACCTAATGCCGCATTGTAGCCAATACGCGTTAATTCAGAAGTTACATTTAGAGGACCTTGAACTTGGCCTGTTTTTGCATCAGGTTCACTACCACCAAGGCTGGTTGTTCCAAATTTAATTCCCATTTTCCCTAAATTAGTTTTGTTTGAGGTATAAGCCTTAGCTAAGTTAGTGTCTGATAAATGTTTTTTTGCCTTACCGAATGTTGCCTTTTGATTTAATGCATCCAAAGCACCACCAGCATTATCAAGTAGAAAGTTTTGTGTCATTTCACATGATTTAGTGAAATTATCAAAATCAAATTGAGCTTGAGCCATAAAGTTTTGGATTTCACTGAACAAGTCAGGGTTAGCTCTTTTTATTGCTATCTGCATTAGAGATGCAGGACTTACTGCAGCCTTAATCCCCTCTTCAAGGTTAACCAATAATTGTTTAAATTTGGCTTTGCTAAACGTAGTTTTAAATGAGGTTTCCATATCGAAACTACCACAGGTACTATTATCCACAACTTCAAAGCCGAACTTAATTTTGTCTTTTGATCTATATGGTTCAATAATGGCCTTTGCCCCAACATACCAATCAGACCATTGTGAATTTTTATTTTGTGTAGAATATATATCAACTGCCATTGCAGAGGTGTTGAAAAGTATTGCACCAAAAATTGCAATGCTCAGAACTAGTTTTTTCATGATAGATCGCCATTTTGTTAATATAAATTTATATTAACAAAGCAGTGCCAGTAAGTGTCAGTTGGCTGAATTTTGAAGTGTTCAGTAGTTTATGAAAGTAGTTAAAATTTAATAAGTAAATTGTCAGAGGACATTAAGTTTGTTCATTTAAAGTAGGATTATGGGTGCTTAGAGTTGCTCTTTTACAAAATAGTAAAAATCGTTATTACCAAGTAACAATTAATTTTAGTTACTGTAAGTATGATCATTTAGACCTGCGTCCACCTGCACTGCAGATAGAGGCGGTTATGAAATGCAGCACTGAAAACCTTAAATTATGGTCAAACTTTAATGTAAAAACCAAATTACGATCTGACAATAATGTCACGTATCTACTAAATGTACCAAGTAGAGTGCAATTCTGCACCCTAGTATTTGGTTTGCATAACAATTAAATATAGTGTGGGAACTTATTTTCTCCATTCAATTGATGTTATGTAATTACCACGGTCACCACAACACTTATATCGTTTCCATAGTAACCACACATACGAATTGTCAACACTAGGTATCTCCTCAGTCTTTGTCGGAAACCTCATACATTCATTTGATTTTTTTGGATACAACATTTGCCATGTATGTTCGCTTTTCCTATCGCTAGATCCTTCTGGTTTTTCATGAATATAATCAACATTGAAATACTTGAATTTGCCCGTTGTACGTGGTTTTCTGGAGAGCTTTGTAACGACAACATGTAATCCACTGCCGTTTCCACCAATAATGTCGGCCGCACGCTGCGCTATTGTTGCAGCACTTTGATATGGTGATTGGTTTTCAATAAACCCCTTTCTTGGGTAAATCCAGCCCCAACGTTTACCTCCAGTTACACCAGGTATGTAAGGGATCTTACGTCCGGCTTCATTTACTGAATTAGCTAAATCCTCAAACTCTGGAATTTGAATATTCCAGGTCATTTTTTTATATTCGATTGCACGCGTTATATTAAATGGTGTTTTTGCAGCTTCCCATATACCAAGGCTCCACTCAGGAGATGCACGAGAGCTAAATACTGGTTGGTACATTGTTAGTTCGGAATCACAAAGGTTCACACCAAAACTTCCACCAATAGCATTCACGGCTTTTTGCACCAATGGGTAAACAGGATTAGCAAACATTCTTACATCATAATAATTAAGAGCAGATCGTCCTTCTGTCTTAGTGTGAGGCTTAGTACCTGTTTTTTCCTGAAAACGGTTTTCTTCAATTTTGTTTCCACCGCCAAACCCCGACTCTTTAACGATATTAGCTACATGACTACTTAATTCTGATTTTAATATACTTTTTATCACCATGCCCCAAACACCTTCTTCAAGCCATTTAAAACCATCTGCAACCAAACCAATGGCCCCACTTAAATGTGAAGTGTCAGTAGCTGTTACCTCCGTGATTACTTCAGGCACTAGATGACTAATAATAAAACTTGGATTAAAATCCACTCCCCAACAACACTTAATTTCATACCACCAGCAGACACCTTTAACAGCTGTTGATGAATCTAAATTGAGGCACTTTAAATTAAATTGTGGTTCAAAAAGGTCTGATTCGTCCACGTCACCGTCATCATTGTAGTTTTTCTCTACTATGCTGATTGTCTCTGATGGGTCAACCGCATAACTTTCAAAGCTGAATATTGCAATGAAAAAACCAATAAGTAGCATTAAAATTGTTATATTCAGTTTACTTAGACTGGACATCACTTTGTGCCCTTATTATTATCGAGCCACATTGCAGCATCATTTACTTTAGCTTTATTGTAAATAGTTAAGGCAGCAAGTGGGAGTTCTCCATAAACGATGAATTTTTCATCAAATACCACGGCAGGTATTTTATCAATCCCGTAGCTCATGGCAGAAACGAAACTAGTAGCCCCTTCTGTCATTTGCTGTAATTTCTTTTGAAATACAGGGTCACGTTTAAATTTATCCATAAAAGCAACGAGTTCGGATTCGGAATTAAATTGCTTTCGTGCCATTTCACTATTAAGCTTATCTAATTGGTTTTTGCTTTGATCCACAAAATAAACACCAATATCTGATTGTGTTAAACGCTTCAACTTTGGAATATTCAATAGGTCTGCTTGCATACTAGTAGTGAACACCTCTATTCGAAATGGTGGTACCGACGCACTCACGCTTGTAATTACAGATAAAAAGATACTGATACTGGTTAACAATTTATACAGACTTCGCATTATAATTTCCTTATCAAACACAGTGACCATGTTATGGCCACTGTTTAAAACAAAAATAAGAGACTAAAGCTACCTTAAGCCGCAATACCGCGGATCCGGTCAAACTCTTCAGCAATCATATAGGCCGCTTCAACTTCCGTTATCTTATTATTTTTCATCAACACTGCGCGGTCTGCTTTTTCGTCCTTATCATTTAGTGCCAGAGCTAATATTAACGACGCTGGTATTGTTCTAAACAACATTTCTGGCAATGAGTTTGATAGGATCATACCTTCTGTATAGCGTTTTGGTAATTGCTTACAACTCAACATCATTTTTTCCTGCGTTGCCGTAAGTGGTTTGAATTTACTTATTTCCTCAACCTCTTTAGAGGTGGGACAAAGACACATCCACCAGTCAATCATTTTCAGGAGTTTTTCTGCAGCATCTGGATAATCAGACAAATTCTGGGTAGCTAAAATAGAGCTAATACCGAGTTTACGCTGAACTTTGACTGCCTTAACAAGAAACGGGGCTAGCATAGGATTTGTGGTAATTACATGCGCTTCATCAGTAATAGAGATGATCTTACGTCCAGACGGGTCGTGCTGCATTTTTTCACCCAGACCATTAATATGATTCATTAATGAAATGTATGTAAGAGCTAACTGACCTTCATAACCTTTATGAGAGTATGTCGCAATATCAATAAGCGTGATATCCGCTTCTTCCCAGCCACCAGATGGTGTGTTGAATGTTTCACCGTCAAAGCCATGGCAAAATGTGTCCATACTAATAGCCATTTGTTTTGCTTTATTTTGCATATTAATGTCAAGACCACTATCATCACTGATGAAATGAAGTCTGTCCCGAATATGCTCAGCGAGTAATTCATAGTCGTTATCATAGGCTATTTGACCAGCCTCTCGGATAGCCCGACTTACTATTGATTTGTCGGCTTTAGTATAGAGAT
>Ga0105355_10005544_pt1 | contig 10649 bp, 7 predicted proteins | sample GOMGulsemesocosm_2_FD_83508 | JGI IMG/M metagenome (GOLD analysis project Ga0105355, IMG submission 83508) | Methane-oxidizing microbial communities from mesocosms in the Gulf of Mexico - GOM9C Gulf of Mexico | ecosystem: Environmental > Aquatic > Marine > Cold seeps | place: Gulf of Mexico...
CTCAAACTCACTAAATTCTGAACTGCGGGAGAACTTTGAAATCATATTTTTTTCTGTTGTCTGAAGTTGGCACGCGCTAAGTGCAATAGTGCTAATTGAAGCTAACGCGATAAGCGCTAGGTGCTAACCATTTTTTATTGCCTGTTTACCCATGTAAAACAAGTACCTACTTTGTAAAAGCCAAGACATACTTAACGAGCTTATTAATACCGATAGCTGCTTCTGCAATTGATTCAGCCAGCATGTAAGCAGGTGTAGTCACTACTTTATGTATTTCATCAATAACAACATCTGCTACATCACAATCAATATGTGTTAAACCTTTGGCAGCTATTAATGCTGCAGTATCGTTATCTCTACCAATAGTGCCTTTTAAGCCCGCAGGATAAATAAGTGGTAATAACGCAGGGGCAATACACATATAACCAGCAGGCTTTTCAACCTTTGCAAAGGCTTTAGCCGCCTCAAGTACTTGTTCATTCACGCTATAGTTTTCATTATCTAGAGCAAAACTACTTAAATTTTTTGCAGCACCAAAACCACCGACAAAAATGATAGCGTCAAAGTCTTTTTCACGTAATTCAATCAAGTCTTCTACATCACCACGATTAATACGTGCTGCTTCGACTAGAACATTACGACTTTCTTCACCACTGACCTCGCCGGTGAAGTGGTTAATAACATGGTGCTGAGCAATATTAGGCGCAAAGCAATTATACTTAGCACCCTGCTGCTCAATGGCTAATAAGGTTAATACGGCTTCATGCACTTCACTGCCATCATAAACACCACAGCCACTTAAAATTACCGCTATATTTTTCATTTGCTATCCTTTGTTTTGAACCTGTACGACTACTTTTTTATCACTAAACCATATAATTAACTGACAACATAATACCACCAGTACCGAGAAAAACATCAACAAAGCAAACGGTTTAGCGCTGCCATCATAAAAGAAAGCCAAGATGGGACCCGCTAAAGCACCAATGCCCCAACGAAGTGTACCAATAACAGCTGTGACAGTACCTGAATGGCTAGGAAATTTAGTTAAAATTAAGGCATCACTATTGACCGCCACCATGGAAATACTGCCCATCAAGGGGAAAATAGCAATAACAGTATAAATTAATGGTAGCTCAAGTAAATTCACAAAGGCCAAAGTAGTTACCGCAAGGATTGCAACAATCAAACCAAAGCGCAACATAGTTCTAGAGCCTTTGCGAACAACAAAACGGGTATTAGTAAAGTGGGCTGTCATTAATGCCAAAACATTCAAAGCAAACAAAAAACTAAAGTTATATTCTGAAACGGAAAACACTTTTAAATAAACAAAAGGGATAGCTGTAATGTAGGTAAAAAATGCCAGTGATATCATCATAGAACTAATAATATCTAACCTAGCTTCTACATTACTTAAGACTATTTTATAGCGCTGGATAAAGCTCAATTGCGCTTTTTCCTGCTTATTTCCACCACCTTCATTAGCCGTTTGAACTGCATCAGGCAGGTACTTAAATACCAAGATCAACACAACAAAACTATATATAGCTAAAACGTAAAAAATAAGCTGCCAGCTATGGGCTAATAAGAGCACACTGCCTATACTTGGCGCAATCATTGGCGCCAGCATCATTATCATACTGACATAAGAAAGCCCTTTTGCTGTGTCTTTTCCGTAATACTCTCGTACGGCACCAGGTACTACAACAGTTGCAGCGCTACTGATAAAGGCTTGAAAAAAACGTACCGCTAGAAATTGTTCAATATTACTAACTATAGGCAATAATAGGCTTGCAATAAAAAAGCCACCTATGCCTAAAATGACTAACTTACGCCTTGAGTATTTATCCGCCATTGGCCCAAATAAAATCAACCCTATTGCATAACCTAATAAATAAACACTTAAACTATTTTGTACCATACTCATCGGTGTATTTAAATGCTCTGCTAGCGTTGGCATTGCAGGAAGATACATATCAACCGCAAGTGGAGATACTGCCAAGATAGCAGCCAGCAAAGGCAGTAGTAATTTCAAAGACACTTTTAATTGCTCTGCAAAAGGCACTGATTTAACATGAGTATTACTATGTTCGCTTGTCATTTATTTTTAATCACCTTGCCAATTGAAGCTAATTTTTGCTTACAAGAATATTCAAAGACCAGCTTACCTAATGCCTTGATTGCTCTTTCAATATCTTCCCCCCATTGCACACCAAAACTTACCCGCATGAAATTTTTGTACTTTCCTGAAGGGGAAAAAACGACACCTGGTGCAAAACTAACTCCTTGGGTTAAAGCTTGCTGAAAAAATGCTCCGGTATCAACATGGGACTGGCAACGTAGCCAAAGTACACTGCCACCTTGAGGCTTAGAGATACAGACTTCCGGTGGGAAGTGCTCTGCAATTAATGCACGCATTCGCTCACAATTATAAGAGAGAGTTTTTCTCAGAACACAAAGGTGGCGATCATAATCACCACTAAGTAGGTATTCATTCAATGTCCATTGCTGCAGCATAGGAGTAGAGGCTGATTGTGCTCGCTTAATGCGCTTTGCTTGCTCTTCAAACTTCCCTGGCAATAGCCAACCAATACGATAGCCTGGTGCTGCTGTTTTGGAGAATGATGAACAGGTCATCACCAAGCCTTTTTCTGAATAGAGTTGAGCTGGTTTCGGCTTTTGTTCGGTAAAATAGATTTCGCTGTAAACATCATCTTCAATTAAAGGAATATCGTACTGCTCTAATAGGCTTACCATGGCTTGACGCTGATCATCAGTTTTCATTGAACCAAGCGGGTTATTAATCGCCGTTGAAAATAGGCACGCTGTGATATTGTGTTGGTCAATCGACTTAGTTAATTCATCTAAGCAAACACCATCTTCTGTACAGGTGTATACCTCTAGTGCTTTCATACCTAAGGTTTCAATCAACTCGATAATACCAAAAAAACAAGGTGACTCTACGGCAATAATATCGCCGCGCTTTGCCACGCACTGCAGTGCAATCGAAAGGGCTTCCTGCGCGCCATTGGTAATAACAATATCGTCAGGGTTAACCTCAACACCTTGATCTTGATACCTAAAAGCCAACTGCATACGTAATTTAGCATCACCAGTAACAGGCCCATAACTGACCGCCTTTTCTGAAACTTTACTTAGCACTGAACGCATTAACCTTGCCAGTGCTTTATCTGGTGGATGTGCCTGAATTGGATTGGAGATACCTAAAGCAACAGTATCAGGAAGGTGTACCGCAGCATGTACTTGCTCGATCATACTCCGCCCTAGTACCTCCACAGGCTTACACTGAGCCCACTTTGCTGGTCGCGGCTTTAGCGTTCTTGCTTGTGCCGCTTGTAAGTAATAACCTGACTGTGGTCTGGCACAAACTCGACCTTGCCGCTCTAATTCTATATAAGCCTGCTTAACCGTGGGCACACTGATTTCAAACTGACGACTAAGTTTTCGTAAGCTAGGTAATTTATCACCCGGTTGCAAAGCGCCAATTTTTTCTTGGTGCTCAATAAAATCAATGACCTGTTGATATAGGTACGCTGAAGAAGTTTTATCTAATAATTTCATCTAATTTATCTTATGCCAAGCGGATAAGTTACCGCCAAAACTGTATAGGTTACATTTTCATATTTCTGTACATGTTATTAAATCAAACTATCACTACAATGTCATCTTTTCCAGAGTATTTTTCAGCGAGGGTGGTAAAATCATGAACAATAGTTTTTTATATATAGTGACAGTACTTATTTGGGGATCCACTTGGATTGCTATTAATTATCAATTGGGCGATGTTGCCCCAGAAGTATCTATTGTCTATCGCTTTGGCTTAGCTGCCGTATGTATGTTTGCTTATTGCCGTTTTAAAAAGTTACCACTACGTTTTTCTGCCAAACAGCACCTCCAATTATTCGCTTTTGGCTTAACCCTATTTGGCTGTAACTATTATTTGCTTTATAACGCCCAAGCACATATTAACTCAGCATTGACCAGCATAGCTTTCTCTACCCTAATGATGGTCAATATACTGAATGCTCGCCTATGGTTTAATACACGTATTTCTAGCCAAGTCTATTTGGGTGGTGGGCTCGGTTTGATCGGTATAGTGATATTATTTTGGCCACAAATAAGTAATGTTCATTTTGGTGATAGCACGTTATTAGGTTTAGGCCTTTGTGCAATAGGTGTATTATTTGCATCGACAGGTAATATGATTGCTATTAAAAATCAGCAAAGTAACATGGCGTTATTACCAGCTACCGCTTGGGGTATGCTGTATGGCTCTTTATTTATGCTGGTACTTGCACTAGTACAAGGGCAGACATTTAATTTTTCTTTTACCTTGCCTTATATCAGCTCATTATTATATTTATCAATCTTTGGCTCTGTAATCGCCTTTGGTTGTTACTTAACTTTATTGGAGCGAATAGGTGCACATAAAGCTTCATATTCCACCATTATGTTCCCAGCTGTTGCTGTGGTTATTTCAAGTTTCGTAGAAGGTTTTGTCTGGGATTTTTATACATTTATTGGTTTAACATTAATGTTAGCGGGTAATTTAGTGGTACTAGCTAAGCCGATAAAAAGCAAAGCCACCGAGAAAATCCCACCACTGAATGAAGCGCTAGAAAGTTAAACTTTAACTATTGAAATAATAAAAAATGAGCATCAAAATGATGCTCATTAAAGATATGGGCCGCTGAAAGCTTCTTAATGGTAAACTTAGCTCACGGCAGCCCTTAAAACATTAGTGACTAAAAATTGTAAGTCGCTTTCATGTAATAAAAACCGCCGTTAAAACCAAACGGTGAAGTTTCATAGTACTTACCACCCCATTCATTATTTGCACAGCCACCACATTCAGCAGCGCCTTCTTCTGTGAAGTTAATTTTAGTCGCTTGTTGATCGAGTAAGTTTTGCGCACCAAGTGAAACAGTAAATGACTCATTAATAAAGTAACTTACTTCAGCATCAAGGGTTATTGCAGCATCACCATCATTGACGGTTGCATCATAATCCACATGCACACCTTGGTACTCGCCATAGTAGTTACCACGTAGTAAGAAGTTTACTTTGTCCCAGTTTTGCGCCCAAGTAAGCGTTGCTCGGTGGTTTGGTAAATCATTTTCTAAACGAGAAACCTTAAAATCACCTGTTACTTCGGTGTAACGATCAACTTCTGTTTCATTGTAGTTATATGCCAAACTAAAAGTTGAATCGCCATTGAACAATTCAGTGCCATAGTTAGCAATTAAATCGACGCCTTGCGTTGTAGTATCAAAATCATTAGTAAAGAAACTAACTCCACTAATAGAATCAACATTTTTAACACCAGCCTCAGTTAAAGCATCTCTATCTGCATTCGTTAAGGTATAACTATCTGACTTAGATACACGGTCTTCAACAACAATATTATAATAATCGAGGGTAATAAATACTTCACCAACATTCCAAACAGCCCCTACAGTATGGCTGTAAGATTGCTCAGGTGTTAGCTCTTGAGCTCCCAATTGTACCGCAATAGGATTAGTCGCTGGCAATAAAGCAGTATCCACTAACTGACCCTCTTTAAGTTCTGTTTGTACATTCGAATAATTGGCCTGACCAACTGTTGGTGCCCGAAAACCTGTACTGATTGAACCACGTAATGAGAAGTGCTCAGAGATGTGATATTGGCCCGATATTTTATAATTAGTATCACTACCAAAGCTGCTGTAATCTTCATAACGAACAGCGGTACCGAGTAGAAAATCCTCTGTGATTTGTGCTTCTACATCAATATAAAAAGCATAGTTTTGACGAGAAAAAACACCTGCAGATTCAGGTTTAAACCCTGGAAAACCATTTGAACCAATACCAAAACCTTGATCTGTTAATGGGCCTGCTGAGTATGATTCGACATTACCAGCAGTTACTTCAAATGACTCTGCATGCCATTCATAACCACCAGCAATCATTAAGGCATCAATCGCATCAACATCGATATCTTTACTGAAATCCATGTTGAAGGTTTTTTCCAATTGTGTATGTTTACCTGGATTAAAGTCACGCGGTGTTACAGGGCCTAAAGACGCATTTACGGTATCATAAATGACATAGCTCGATTCGTTGAAACCTACGGAGCCACTGAAATCATACATAATGCCATTATCCATTTCGCCGCGAGTACCCATTGTAATTGAGGTATCAACAATATTGCCACCAAAGTTAGGAGTAAAACCTCCCGGCAGCATTTCATTGAAACTAAAACAATCAGGGTTATTGGCTACTTCATCAACATAACGCGGGTTATCAAGCACATTGGCACCAGCAACGATATCATTTGGACAATTACCACTCATATCCCCCGTTAGGTCACCAACTAAGATAGTGCCAGGGGCATCATTCCACGCTTCATTTAAATCAGGGAAGTCATCTTCACTAGGCTCTTTTATAAGGTTACCATCAACTGTTCGATATTGACCGCCATATACCCCGCCACGAGTATGGGGATTACGATAATAAAAGCCACCTCGGACATCTCGCTCTGAGAAATTACCAAACATGTAAGCTTCGTTATCATTACCCAAGTCTAAACCCAAGTTAGCAAAAACAGTGATATCGTCGCTAACTTCTGGTGAGCCCCATATTTGAGCCGGATTAGCCACATTGGGGACACCTGCTTCTATAAATGCCGCAGCATCAGGACGTTGTAAGCTTCGACTAGTGGCATCAGCATTTTTATATTGGAAGCTTACATTAGCAAAGCCGTCTTTAGTTAATGCCATACCAATATTACCTGAGACCTCTACTGTGTCTCCATCTCCTTCATAATAAGAGCCGTAACGAGCGGTTAGTGAGCCACCTTCATTGTCATCTTTTAATACAAAATTCATTACACCGGCAATAGCGTCTGAGCCATATTGTGCAGCAGCTCCATCACGTAATACTTCAACTTGTTTTAAAGCCGAGCTTGGAATAACTGAAATATCAGGCCCTTGAGCACCATCATTGATGCCTCCGCCTAACATTGCAATAACAGAAGCACGATGGCGACGCTTACCATTGACTAAAATTAAGGTGCTATCTGAAGATAAACCACGTAAATTTGCTGGCTTAACCAAGCTGGCAGCATCAGAAATTGGATTAGAATGAACATTAAATGACGGAACACTGCCTTTTAACAATTCAAGCATGTCAGTATTACCACCGCGAGATAACTCTTCTGCTCCAATTAAATCAATAGGAACGGGGGAGTCATTAACTGAACGTGGTGCACCACGAGAGCCAACAACAACAATTTGCTCAATATCTTTTTTATCGACTTTACTTATATCATCTTCAGCAGCACTTACTGACACTGAACCTAATGCCACACTTATAGCTAGCGATAGCGTACACGCACGAAACTTATTAGACATGTTATGTATTCCCCTGATTGGATTTATATTTTTATTATTTCATTTATTATATTTTTATCTTTCTTAAGAGGTTTATTGTCATGCTTATAAACAATTCAAAAGTCGTTTAGAAAAACATTAATAGATCACCTAAGTAATAACTAAGTAAAGCTGCTAAAGCTGAAAAGTCAAAAAAAAGCCAATATTTTTTAAATATCAGGAATAACAACTAAATAGGTTGATTAATTAGCCAAAACGTGATTTGTTTTTTAAGGGGGGGGGGAGGTACAAAAACAGACAAAAACTAGACAAAGGGCGTACATCAATAACTACTACCCTGTGTTATTGGAGCTATTTTTGCTGGGTGATTTAGAGTAAATTTTCAACCTACCTGTTCACAGATAGGTTGAAAATAAGATTCCGAAAAAGTTATTAACCACCAATAGGTGAGCCTGGAGGCATTGCAATTTTGCTTGCTGGTGCCGCTACTTTATTTTGCTCTAAGCTAAAGTTAATTTGCTGTTCAAGTAATATAAATTGCGCTGATAATGCAGAATAGCGACGACTATCATTATTATCGTCAAGCCACTCAGTTAGTTGCTCTAAGCTAACATAAATTTCACTACGCACCTCTGTAACTAAGTCCTTTTGATGCCATAGAGCTAATAGTTGCTCAACAACTTGCTGGTTCACTCTTTGTTGTACCAATAAAGCTAAACCTTTCTCAGGCCCCTGCTTAATAGTCTTATTAACTAACTGCGTAATGACTTGTTGCACTGAAAAGATGTCATTAATTTGCTTACCACGACTATCTTTATGCTGATATAGCATAGCTTGTTGCTGCAAACGAGCTAAGCGTTCACCATTCAATAATAGCGCTAAGGTATGTTTTGCACTTGCTTGTGCAGCACTAATTGCATCAAAAGTAATGCCTGTTTGCGAAGAAAAACTTTCCCTTGTGCGCGAATAACCATAAGCTTTAGGTGGGATTAAACTGATAATATCTTCTGATAAGGTTAAAAACTTAGCATCCAAGGTTGATAAAAGTGCAGTTAAAGCCTGTTGTTGCATTGCTGCTGAAACGGCTTGAATACGCTGCTGATCTTCTTCAACATCATTTGCTGCATTTTGAACAGTTTTGGATTTCGTTTCTTCCGCTTTATCGGCGCTCTTAACTTCATAAGCATAATCTACCCCTGCAATAAGTTTTGCAGTAGCTTCTACTTGATAGCGATGAAAGTTGTATATCGGTACTAAGGCTTGCTCTAACTCCGATAGCGGCGTATCAGGTGCAATAGAGTTTAAACCAAAATTATCTAGTGCTTTGGCACGCACCTTCATGACTCTTGTTAACTCTTGTGCAGCATTACTGCCATTATCCCATAAGTGACCAGTATTATGTGCTCCAGAGGCAGGACGAGCATCAGGGTCAGATACATATAACAGACCTTTATCTTGTGTCTGTTTAACTAATTTGGCTAATTGCTGTGCTTCATCACTATTTTCTAGTATTGAATAGTCGCCATAACCATATGCGATGACATATTTATCCCAAAGTCCGATATTTTCTTTATAGGCTTGCGACAAATCAATTTCACCTTGAGCATCTAAGGTAATAAAGGGGTGTGGATAATCCATTACCGACGCTCTGTCATTCACACTGGCAGCAAAGTTATGCGCGATACCTAAAGTATGACCAACTTCATGAGCGGATAACTGGCGAATACGCGCTAATGCCATCGCCTTCATCGCACTAGTATCTGTCGCTTTCCCTGCTTCATTATTAGAGAAAGGTGACGTTAAACCAAGAGCAATTAAGTAATCTTGTCTAACCCGTAAAGAGCCTAAAGTTACATGACCTTTAATTATTTCGCCTGTGCGTGGATCGATAACAGAGCTGCCATAAGACCAACCTCTCGTTGCCCTGTGAACCCATTGAATAACGTTATAACGTACATCCATTGGGTCAACATCTTCAGGTAATATCTTTATTTGAAAAGCATTTTGATAACCAATATCATTAAATGCTTGCTGCCACCACATTGCCCCATCAATTAGCGCAGTTCGAATTGGCTCTGGCACACCCGCATCAAGATAATAAACAATAGGCTCAACTGCTTCACTACTTAATGCGCTCGGATCTTTTTTTGCGAGACGATGACGTGGAATTAAACGCTTTATTAAAGGCTCATCAATAGCACTAGCATAATCTGCATAATCTACCGACCAATAACCACTGTACGGATGAAACTTACGTGTTTTGTAGCTATCATCGGGTAATTTAATTAATGAATGATGCAAGTTAACTGTAACGGCACTAGCATCTGGTGTTACCGCTTTTAAATACTTCCCTGCCCCCGTGCCCTTGTAGGTAACCGTTGCTTCTAATTCGGTATTATCAGGGAAAGCTTTTGTGCGCTTTTGAAACAAACCACTGCGACTTGTATCTATTTTAAAGCTGCCCTGTTTACCTTTCTTTAACGCTTGGCTAATATTATGAATATCTGACAAGAGAAAAGGTGTGTAATCGATTAATACTTTACGGCTTGCTTTGTCTTTCCTGCTATTTTTACTGCTAGCGACCACCTTAAAGCCCCAGATAATTGAGCTGGAGAATGCCTCATCGACCGCTTGTTGCTCTAATGGATTGTTAGAGTCTGCACGATAATAAGGGTTCAACTGCCTTAAAAACACTTTATTGCCAACACGTTCAAATTGCACTAAACGAGTATCACCTAACTGACCTCTATCTAAGCCTATATCATTAGAGCCGATACCATGTGGCAAACTCGACTGGAATAAAAACTCTTGCTCAAAGTCTTCTATCTGCAGATACACCTTGCCCTCTTCTTCATCATGATAAAAAGAGAAGTAACCTTGTTGTAAGGTTTTACCTTTTATAAAACTAGAAAAATTAGCTCTATTAACATCCGCAGCGCTGGTCGCAAAAGCCAAGCAGATAAACAAAAACAAAAAAACACGAACAAAATTCATATAAATTCCTTTAAATAGGGTGCAGTGCAAAGTGTACGACAAATGATAAGCTTGCTATAATTATCGCGAATATCATTTTGAATAGTTTCATAAAAACTTTCAATCATATTGATAAAACAACTGTCTGCCATTATCATTGGCAAATTTTATAAAGTATACAATTAACTTTAAAGTAATTTAGGTAACCTAATGCAACGATTAGCCCCAGCTCTACGCCAAGATAATGTACCTCTTGATTTAATTTCACTAATTAAAACCATTCTA
>Ga0105355_10005556_pt1 | contig 10637 bp, 9 predicted proteins | sample GOMGulsemesocosm_2_FD_83508 | JGI IMG/M metagenome (GOLD analysis project Ga0105355, IMG submission 83508) | Methane-oxidizing microbial communities from mesocosms in the Gulf of Mexico - GOM9C Gulf of Mexico | ecosystem: Environmental > Aquatic > Marine > Cold seeps | place: Gulf of Mexico...
GGAGTTCGCTATCAAATTCATTAATTAAAAAGTTATCTTCAGCTTAAGTAGATCCGTGATAGAGGCTCTGTAAATACGGAAGTATAGGGCAGTTTACGGCCAAAAGCAGACATTGAAGGAAAGATTAGTAAATCGAAAAATCTGGTTAAATTCGTAAGAAAAACTGAGGGATATTGTGATGTTCTTGTTTATAAGATTAGGTTCTACTAGCATAAATATTATTTAATGAGAGTTTTTTATGTTTGATTTATTTAAAGAAGTAAAAAAAGCAAAAAGCAATTTAGATAAGGTTTTAGACTTTGTTGAGACAGCTGAGAACATCCACACAGTCGTTAAAGTGACCAACATGGTAATCAAAGAATTAAATGTTAGTAGCTCTAATACTTTACAAGTAGATGAAAAAGTAGCAGTTCAAGAAGCGTTAGGTATTGAAAAACTAAATACTATGACTAACATGGAATTATTTAAAGAGTTTGAAAGATACGCTTTAGACCTGTCAGATGATTATTGGGTAAACAACTACGAGGAATATGCTAAATGGTACAGAGAAATGAAAAAGAGAACATGCCTACGTATCAGAACTGATATCCCCCAAATAAATTTAAATTACTGGGATGCTCTTGATGAAAAAATTGAAAATGAAATCCAGGCAGAATCAATAGTAAGTAACGAGCAAATAGAATCTAGAGAAATGCCTAGCAAAGACCACTTTACAATATACGATAGACTATGCATAAAATTTGATTCTTTTCATTTTTTTGCTAAATTCGTAATCTGTATTTTCGTATGTATTATTGGATTTATTTTCATAGTTACCTTTGTTGAATGAGACTAAATCAACACTAATTGACCAATTCTTATTGCCTATAACCCGTATTCACAATGAGCTTTAAATGGCTGCTTTGTGTCAAGCCCAGCCATATAATTCCTATGGCTGAAATCAGACTTTAGATATGTTTACTGGCCAGAAGGAAACTGAATGTCCACGTAGCTTCTTCTCCAGCTCTAAGTAGTAAGTTAGGTTAACTTAGGATATACGAATATAATAGTTTGAATGTACTATTTTTTCCCTTTAGCATACTTAACATCGAAATGGTTCTATGTGGTTCTGCGTTGAGCAATTACCAATTCGTTATTATTAGCAGATACTTAAACACTTATGGATATACGACGAATATGATGGATTATATTTTTTTATGGATTTTGGTTTTTTTTGTTGTAGCTGCTCTTGTCATAATAGTAAAAACAAAGAAACCATCTAGGCGCAGTGAAGCAAGTTTTCCTTATAAACGAATTAACAATTTATTTACTCCAGCGGAACGATCTTTCTACGGTGTTTTATGCCAAGCATGTGAAGGCAAAGTAATAGTCTTTGGAAAAGTAAGAGTGGCAGACGTCCTTAAAACAGAAAGCGGATTAACCAATTCAGTTAGACAAATAGCATTCAATCGTATTTCTGGAAAACACTTTGATTACGTTCTTTGTAATCCAGACGATCTATCAATTATAGCCACCGTAGAACTAGACGATTCTTCACATAACAGTAAGAAAACAATCAAGCGAGATGAGCTCCTTGAATCAGCTTGTCGAGCTGCAAATTTGACATTACATCGATTTAAAGCGAGTTATAACTATAAAGTGTCTGAGGTTCACGATGCTATTTTCCCAACATCAACTCCATTGGATACACTTCAGGTTGAAGCTCCTAAGGTCACTGCTGTTAATGAGGAAGGTTTGGCCAAAGAGGTAAAAGAGGCACCTTCTATAGCTTGTCCAAAGTGCTCATCTGATTTAGTAATCAGAACTGCTAAAAAAGGTGATAATAAAGGAAGTGCTTTTTTAGCTTGTAGTGCATTTCCTAAATGTCGTTATACGTTGTATAACACTGATTTAATCGAGCCGAGTTAGAGCTTATCTGTGTGGTTTATTTTGGCTTACGGCCAAAGCGGCCATCAGATATACCTAAACAATCATTGAGCGCCTTCTGCCTAAGAGATCACCATTTTCTATACTATTAGCTTTACACAACCTGTACTTTATTAGAAAGAGTACAGTTCTAAATAAATCATACAAGTTTAGGCACAGCGAATTGTTTCGGCTACTTCGTAGCTCCACCAGTCGTGTGCTAAAGGCGTTGGTTTTCGATCCAAATAAGTTGATATGAATAAAGAATTAATGAATATAGCAAGTGCTGAGGATACTCTAAATATACTTCCAGCTGAAGTAGTACAGTTAAATTGGCCACACAAATAGCATTTTATTTATGCTATAAATCATCGGGATTTTTCACTAAGTAGAATTTTAAGGTCCATAACTGCTTTTGGCCAGCCACTCAATATTTCACCTCTAGCTAATTTTCCAGAGTTCATGACACGGCGTTTTACGTTTAGATTCTAATTATTAACAATGTTGGCGTTCGCATGGAGTACCATCATAGTTTTTCCTTAAAATAGCGTTCAACCACTTCTCATTTTTCCGATCCGGCCGGGAATCTTCAGTAATCCAAAAATCAATGACTTCTGCGTGTTCGGTTTGAGCGATCAGTGCGTTAAATCGCTCTTGGTTCATATCTGTGAAATGGCGATCATCTTTGTATCGCTCCTTGTCTCCCCACTTGAAGGAGCAATATATCACTCCACCAACTTTGATAGAGGTGATAATGCGTTGTACCGCTTCTGGTAGTTGCTCTTCAGTAAGGTGAAGAAGGGAAGCGCAAGCCCAAGCTGCATCAAAAAGGTTCTGCCATGTTATCTCATTGAAACGAAGGCATTGCACTTCCTGGCCTATATGCACTGTGGCGAGTTCGCAGAGTCCATTAGATGCATCAAAGGCGGTCGCATTGTAGCCCTGATTGAGGAAGTGAAGAGTATCACGACCTGAACCACATCCCGCGTCAAGGATATGTCCATTTTTAGGAACCAGATGTAGAAATTTTTCATATATAGGGCTCATATCCACATTGATTGTGGCATCAAAAAAATTTGTAGCGTTCACATCGTAGAAATTTGTCATAGATTAAAAAAACGGATTATCTTCCGCCTCTGGCTCCCAAGTGTGTATTAGTATTGCTTTGGCACGATTATACACATCTTGCAAAAACTGGCGGCGCGCTTGCTCATCTTTTCCTGTTTGCTGTATTAGAGTCTCTCTGAGTGGGTGATGACTTGTGATGAGGTATTCATTGCGCTTATGGAGTCTTGACAGTAGGGGAAGAGATGGGAGTTTGGCGAACTTACCACCTACACCGCGATTACACTCCTGACTAGATAAAACTAAGTTCCAGATACCATCTATATTCTGAAATCCTCCTTCATCTTTCAGGATATGAGGGAAGAAGTGGTCCACATCAGTACAGTTTGGGTCACCGGATAGGATACTGATGTGTTTAAAGGAGTAAAAGCATCTGCCTTTTTGATAGCCATTTAAGGCATCTCTGCATGAAGTAATGTTGGTGCGGCGATTTGAGTTTTGTGTAAAAAGTAATTGCTGATCTTCGTCATGATGTACCGTAATCAAATTACGGGACATGTTAAATGACCATGCAGTTTCAACAAGTCGCCAGCGGGCTTCAGTTTCGGCATAAAGGCTTACTTCATCGTGACCTGGAAATAATTCGAGAAAGTTATTCGTAATCCGTATACCTTTATGCGAACGTCTCTCGTCTATAAAGAAGCGAGTGGGGAGCTCCTCTTGGTTGACGTTATGAAACGCCTCTATCACGTTGTTGAAGCCTAATTTTACCGTGGCAGTTATCAAAGATGTCTCTGAGATATGACCTTTATTGAATTTTCGACACTCATCAAGAAAACGACTACTGGATGATGTGGTTTGCTTGTCCGTTTTCTGAAGATGATCGCAAATGTGCTTAGCAAATGGGACTGCCAAGTCATCAAGTGTTATCAAGTCATTTTTAGATGATGACAAATCAATGAGAGCCTTAGCTAACGCGAATTTGTAAGAAGCTACATTACGACCGAACAGAATCACCGAGCGCCAGTAATTTTCCAGTGTTGGTTCGGCTTCATAAAATTCCATTCCATTTCCTTTCTCTTGCTGAAGCAAGGGAGAGTGACACATACAATGAAGGTTATCCACAGCCTATATTTTTTTAAAGGTTTTTCCGGGTTTTAGCGTCGTCACTACCAGTGCCCTTAACTTCATGAATATAAGCGACTTGATACTGGGACTACTGGTGGTTTTGGTTAATATTTCTGATAATTCTGCCTCCATTACTGTTGCTTCAATTTAGTCGAGAATCTTTTGATACAGGACAAGTCTTAATGCGTTAATAGTAGGTTTGAAAGTTCGCTGTAATATAAGAGCAAGTAGGCATTGCTGTTCGTCTTTTTTTATTGGAGATAGGGTGGCTGGCATAAGTCGTATTCCAACGGCTCGAGCAGTTTCAGGAGAATGGGTTTGGATTCTTGCTCATAAAAATATGGCTCTAAATGCTAAGGTGAGGCCCTTATTGAATTTTTAGCAAAGGCCTTTTCTAGATATAAAGATGTAATAGAGGGGATGGATAGAAAGAATAATTTGATATAAAACTATTGGTCAAAAATTCAGAGCGTAACAAATATTTTCATTTCCTTTATTAAAACATATACGTTCAGTTTTCCTTAATTTACAAGAGAATACATTGGGTTAACAAAAATGACAGCGTTCAAATGAAGGGAGTCAGCGTATGTCTGTACTGGATACACAAATTTTAAGGCTTGTTCAATTACATGCACCGATTAAAGCTCGCAACTTAGCAATGATTTTAGCCGACGAGTTCGGGAAAAAAATTGATCGTAGTGACGTGAATTCTGCTTTATACCGTATGAAGACAGAAGGCAAAGCGATCATTGATGACAGTTATCAATGGTCATTGCCAGGCAAAACGAAGTTAAGGGTGGAGAAAAAGAAAGTTAAGTCAGTGGCTTTAAAAGAAACGGCGCCTGCTCAATCGAAAATTGAATTTACAGTTGAACAACAAGCAGTGATAGATTTAGACCCTACACAGCATTTGTTGATTCGCGGTCAAGCGGGAAGCGGAAAAACGACAGTTTTGGCTGCCCGTGCCGGTAAAATATTATCTGCGATGGGAAGAGGTCGCCTTCTTTTCCTTACTTATAATACAGCCCTAAGTGCCTATGTTAAAAAGGCCTTTATTTTGGCTGGTATGGAAGGCGATATCGATGTTAAAACTTTTCATGATTGGTCGAAGAGCAGTGCTACAGCACTCGGTGCTGAGTTTAATGGATGGGTAGATGAAAAAAAGCGCGGCGAACAGTTAAGGATATTCATCAAAGAAGCCTCAAAAGTAATCGGAAATCATCGTTTATATAATCTAGACGAATCTGCATATCTACTGAATTGGTGGGGGGACGAAATTTCTTGGCTATTTGGTCAGCATATAATTCGCTTAGATGATTACTTGAGTGTAGAGCGCAGCAATCGTGGCATAGCAATCAGGGTGACACAAGAAGATCGTCGGTTCGTTTGGTGTGTTTACGAGTTGTATCGGGGGTGGTTAACAGAAACTCGCCAGGAAGATTATGACAACCCTGCAGGACCATTACTTCGTACCTTACAAGAACAAGGTGGTGACTGCCCAGATAGCTCAAGGTATGACCATGTAATGGTAGATGAAGTTCAAGACTTTGATAAAAGCTGGTTGTTGGCGGTAGTTAAAGTGCCTCGTGTTTCTTTAAGTTTGGCAGGGGATTTGGCTCAAAAAATTTATCGTCGAAACTTCACTTGGCGCTCTGTTGGTATTCAAGTGTTAGGTGGTCGATCTAGACGTCTGGCTGCCAGTCATCGTACTACACAGCAAATAATGGATGTGGCTGAGTATTTGCTCAAAGATAACAATGTAACAGATAGCGAAGACTACACTGCTCCTGTTCGTCCAACTAAAAATGGAGGTAAGGTAAGGCGTCTAATCGTGAATAACCCTAAGCAAAGTTATGAGCTAGGATACGATTGGATTGCAGGCAGCTTTAAGCGATTGAGAACTACAACTGTTGCAGTGGTGTTGCCTTTTTCACGGCAGTTATATCCTGCGCAGAAATCGCTAAGCAAGCGGGGTCTAAACGTTAAAGCAGCGAAAGGCAGTAGTTTAGGGAATTTTTCAGGCGGAGTGGTAGTAACGACGTTTCATCAGTTGAAAGGATTGGAATTTGATCATGTAGTTATCATGGGTTTACATGATGCGCAATTCCCTGCACGTATTTTAGAACATATAGAAGAGGAAGACCGTAACGTTGAAGCCCAGTTGTTGCGACGAGTGATGTATGTAGCAATGACTCGTGCTAAGCAAAGCGTAACGTTAATAGGCTCAGAACCGTTTTGTCGTTTTTTTGAAGTAATTCCTCAGGAGCATTTTGAGGAAATAAGAGTATGAATTTAGGTTGTAGTAGTTGTCGGTTGTAAATGATTGCTAAAGTTCATGATGGTCAAATATTAGCTTTGTCTTAGTTACAGGGCTATCTCACTTTATTTAAAAGAGAACAATTACCTAAAAAGAAAAAGAGCTGTTGAAGCAGGTTTCGATATTAGAGAAATTGAAGAACCGCCTTTTTTCATTACACCTTTATCTATGTGTTTTTCAAATATACATCTTGTATTAAGCTCTAAGTCATTGTCTGTTAAGAAAATATTTAATAAATCAGAAGCTGAAATCTAAGATGTATGCTAATGTGCTTCCTTGTCTTTTATCTATTATGTATAGGGAAATTAATGATAGCTTCAAATATAGAATTATATTTGTCTGGTTTGTCCGCCAGTCAAGTTTCTGAATATGTATCAATTTCAATATTGGCGATTTTTGTTTTTGCTCTGCTTTGCTTAATGGCACGAAGATTAGCCAGTTTCGTTGCGTATACACCTGCGCTTCTTACTTCCCTTGGGATCTTTGGTACTTTCACTGGTATCGTAATAGGTCTATTGGCTTTTAATCCTGGAGATATTGATGGCAGTATTGAAGGTTTACTTGAAGGTTTAAAAACAGCATTTCTAACCAGTCTGCTCGGTATAATTCTCTCTATTATTTTTAAGGTTATTCAAACGATAGGTTTCTTTTCTCTGATCGATAAGAAAAAAAGTGCTAATTCAGCGACACCAGAAGATATATTAGAAGCTATTAATCAACAACGAACCGCTATTGATAGCCTAGCCAGCGCCATTGGAAGTGACAGCAATAACTCCTTATTAGGCCAGATGAAGTTGCTACGTGGAGATATAAACGATCATCAAAAGATAGCGATTAAAATCCAACAAGAATCAGTAGAAACGCTCAATAGCATTAACGGGCAGATGTCAGTACAGGAAGATAAGTTCAGTGATTTCTCAGATACCCTATGGATAAAAATGCAAGATTTTGCAGATATGTTATCCAAATCGGCGACAGAAACGGTTATAGAAGCACTTAAGCAGGTTATTACTGATTTTAATAACAATTTAACCGAGCAATTTGGTGAGAATTTCAAACAGCTTAATGAATCAGTTAAAGCATTATTGGTATGGCAAGAGAATTATAAACAACAGATAGAACAAATGACTGAACAGTACAGACAAGGTGTCGACGCAATAAGCGCAACAGAAGCATCAGTATTAGCAATCAGCAATGAGTCAAAAGCGATTCCTCAAACTATGTCTGACCTGAAACAAGTCATGGAAGTTAACCAAAATCAACTATCTGATTTAGAAAATCATCTCCAAGCATTTAAAGACATACGTGATAAAGCAGTTGAAGCAGTACCAGAAATCCGAAAGCAGATTGATGAAACGGTTAATACTTTGGTTGATTCTGTAGCTGCTGCAAACAAACATTATGAGACGCTACTAACAGAATCAGATAAATACATACAGAATCATATAAAAACATCGAATGATTTACTGGCAACATTTGCTACAACCACCAAAGATGGTGTAGATACTATCGGGAAAAAATTGGTAGATAGTGCAATTCAGGTAGAAAAAGTTATCGCAGACGGGGCTGATGAGTTTACTAATAAAGTACATCAAACCAACGATGGTTTACAGAAGACGGCAAATGACATTTCAAGCCAGTCTGAAGTGATTAAAGACCACCTTAAAGACACCGTGACGGAATTAAATAACCATGTCCGAAACATGATTAATACCTTGGTTGAAGACTCAAAAGTATTAGCGACGACCCTTACCGATGCCAATAAGGCTTTAGTTACTGATACTACTGATGTGCGTGATGGTGTAGTGAAGAGCATAGATAATATGCAAAAACGCTTAGAATCCTCGTTAGAAGATGTTTTTTCGTCACAGACTCAGCATATGAATAAAGTGTTCGCAAACATCGATACAAGTTTAAAGGAACAGGTTGGAAAAACCGGAACAGCAGTGGAAAAACAGCTAAGCATGATTGATCAATCGATGCAGCAAGAATTGAATCAAGTAATGAATACTATGGGTAAAGCATTGGGGCAAATTAGTAATCAATTTGTAAATGATTACTCTAAGCTAGTCAGGCAAATGGATTCAGTAGTAAAAAAGGCGGGGTAAGCTATGTCCTCAATGAACTCAATTTTTGGTAGAACCAAAGAAGTAGATGATGGCGAGCATTGGTTGACGGTATCTGATCTTATGGCTGGGCTTATGATGGTGTTTTTGTTTATTGCCATTGTTTTTATGCGCAATGTCTCAAATGAACGAGACAAAATCAAAGATGTAGCAGTCGCATATCAAGAGAACCAAGTGGCTATTTTTGAAGCTCTGAATAATGAATTTGAAAGTGATTTAAGCACATGGCAGGCATCGATTGATAAAGAGACATTGTCATTTCAATTTGATTCGCCTGACGTGTTGTTTAATATTGGAAAAAGCACTTTAAAAAAGGAATTTCAGCAGACACTGACTGATTTTGTACCTCGCTATTTAAAAGTATTAAGTCACTATCGTACCAGTATTGATGAAATACGCATTGAAGGACATACCTCCTCGGAATGGGGGCCTCAGACCAATCTTGATGATGCTTATTTCTTAAATATGTCTTTGTCGCAGAACCGAACTCGAAGTGTTTTAAATTATTCATACTTTTTGGAAAGCTTAGCTGTAGAACAAAAAGAGTGGATTAAATCGTCTTTTGCAGCAGTCGGTTTAGCTTCTTCACGACTCAAGTTAAATGATGATGGCACTGAAAATAAAGAAAAATCCCGACGGGTTTCTTTTCGGGTAATTACTAATGCTGATATTCAAATTCGCAAAATTTTAAACGGGCTGTAGATGAAGTTATCAGTCGATTTATCAGTTTTATTAGATGCAGTGCAAAAAATGGGTGCAAGTAATATCAGCTTCGAACTTGCCGGTGAAGTTATACCGATACAGCCTATAGATGCACAATTAGGTGCCGGATTAGAGGTTGATCTTGCAGATATCGACTTTGAAACTGGGCTGGCCAGTTATCAAGGCCGCCAAGTTTTGCTCTATATTAAAGACCATGGAGGACGAGTCGGGAAAGCATTAGATGACGGGGGGCGAGGTAACAGATTTCACATTGCCGATTGTCAAACTTTAGGAGAAATGAAATCAAAAGGACGATTTGATCGATATGTGGTTACTAATGATTTGACTGGGATGTTTAATATCGCAGGTGAAGATTGGGATACTAACGAATATATGGAAGGACAAACAGACCTTAAAGTTTGTAGAAACTGCTTAAGACATTTGAATTACCAAAGTTACCAAACCAAGGCAAAGGGCCCTATCTTTAAAGCATTTAATTTGGCTGATTTTTTTGACACTTATAGTTCATTTTTTAAAATTGAGCCATCAGGTGTAGCTGATAGCAAAAACGTTGGATACAGCAGTGATTGGTCGGAGTTATCTAAGAAATTAAAGAAGAAAAAAGCTTATATCTGCCAACAGTGTACTTTGGATCTGAGTTTACAGCAGCGTTTGTTACATGTTCATCATATAAACGGTGTGAAAAATGATAATACCTCAAGCAACTTAAAGGTCCTTTGTGCGGACTGCCACCGCAAGCAGCCAGACCATGCGCATCTATTCATAAAGCATCTAGATACAATGCTTATCAATAAACTGCGAAGAGAGCAGGAAATTGTGGCAAAAACTAGTTGGAATGACATTTTTGATTTAGCAGATCCTGCCATACATGGTGTTGCTGGTTTATTAGAAAAGCATAAGGTGCCGTTGCCTAATATTGGTGAAGCAGTAAGAACGGACAACCAAGAAGTTGTGACTGAATTAGAGTTGGCATGGCCACAAAAACGAATTGGTATTGCTATAGATAAAGAAAGCGCCAAGATAGCAATAAAACAAGGCTGGAAGGTTTGGAGTATGCGTCGAGCATTAATGGAAATAAATGAGCTGGCTAGTAATTTAAGGTAGGACAATGGATGTAGGAGTAAAAGAAAATATGATCTAAATGTTTGCTTTTTACATTCGATAGATTAACAACGATCTGTTACTTACTTAACAGCTTCTATCTTAAACTCCTGAGCATATCGTGTTCCAACACCTCAATGTGAAGTTACAATGTAGACTCATTTAGTGTCTAGCAAAGTATGGGAAGTCCAGTTAGCCGGTTAATAAAACTTAGATAACAACTTCAATTTAGAATTAACTCTCCAGTTGCTATATCAAAAGGAAAAACTTTA
>Ga0105355_10005559_pt1 | contig 10636 bp, 6 predicted proteins | sample GOMGulsemesocosm_2_FD_83508 | JGI IMG/M metagenome (GOLD analysis project Ga0105355, IMG submission 83508) | Methane-oxidizing microbial communities from mesocosms in the Gulf of Mexico - GOM9C Gulf of Mexico | ecosystem: Environmental > Aquatic > Marine > Cold seeps | place: Gulf of Mexico...
ATGACCATTGGTATCGGTGTAACTTGCTACTACAGTGATCGCTGCACCATCATCTGCGCCAACTAAGCTATAACTTGAACCATTAGCGCCTGATATATCCGCGCCATCACGCTGCCATTGATAAGTAATTGTTCCAAGACCATCGCCATCAACGATATTGTTGCTAGCCGTTAAGATGTCACCGGCATTAGGGCTGGTATTATCGATGCTCACCGTGCCTGTTGGCACAAGATTAACTGTGTCAGTCGCGGCGCTGGTTACCGATTCAATGTGACCATTATCATCAATAAAACTCGCCACGACAGATATTGAAGTTCCATTATCATCACCGATTAACGCATAACTACTGCCAGTCGCTCCGCTGATATCCGCACCATCACGTTGCCATTGATAAGTAATAGTGCCAAGGCCATCGCCATCAACCAGATCGTTGCTGGCCGTTAACGTATCACCGGCATTAGGGCTGCTATTATCGATGCTTACCATGCCTGTTGGCACAAGATTGAGCTCATCGACCGCATTGACCACAATGTTAATCGTCTCGCTAATCGCATTACCATTATTGTCTGTAATAAGTAAGGTGACAGTATCGCTACCGTTATAATCTTTGTCACTTAAATAGCTTATTTCACCGATATCGCTAACCGTGATACTGCCGTGTTCGGCGCTATAACTACTATTAGCAAAATCGAGTTCACTATCGCCAGCGGTGACCCGACCAATAATAGTGAGGACATCCTCATCAATACCAAGACCAGTTAAACTCAATAACGGAGCATCATCAACTGCGGTAATAGCAAAATCTACTACACCATCGACAATGTTAACACCATCTTCTACTTGGTAGTTTAGCTGCCCTAAGCCATTAACATTTCCCGCTAGTAAAAACTGTAATTGACTAAATTGAGCTGTAGTTAAAGTATCGCCGAGGGCTAAACTGGTGCCATCGGATAAAAGAACATCACCTAACTCAATCGGCAAACTAGTTATAGTTATTACCAACTGCTCACCGTCACTCTCCCTCGGTGGCATCAGGCCTAGAGAAGTCAACGGAGTATCCTCGTCTAACGCAATAGTGTTGCTAGCAACAACAGGAAGATCATCACTCGCTTTAATCCGAACAACAACATCACCGAGCACAGTAGAGTGACCATCAAACACACTAAAGTTAATCGTGGTTTCTCCGTTTACATTTTCAAAGGGAGTGAAAGCTAACGTAGAAAACTGTTGTTGGGTTAACGCCATACCGACGCTAACTATCTGTCCACCGGAAAATAAAAGGTTGCCCAGCGCACTGTCGTACTGCTCAATGACAATGGAAAGTTCGTCGCCATCAGGGTCTGATTCAAGCGACAAATTTAACGCATTATTTTCACTATCCTCATCCAATAAACGCGCTTCAAAATCGAGGTTTACGGTTTGGTTTGGCGCAGTGGTTGTGACTGGAGCTGAAGGTTTAGCAAGCGCTTCGCTAACGTTATTTGCGATCTCTTTTTCTGCTTCATCGCCCGTAGAAGTGAGAGGAAACAGCGGACCAGCAGAGTCTACTGTCGTATCCTCAACAGCAGAATTATCCGATAATTGCGCTACTTGATTATCTGTATTTAAATCATTATCACTACTGACAGCTAGCTCTACACCGATGGCCTCAATAGTCATGGTTTGATTAACGGAGTGTCCGGAAGGGCTTATTGACGATGTCTCACTACTATTTACCGGAATACTTTCTGGGGAATTACCTTCTTTTTGACTATTATTAACAACCTTAGTCAAGGTGAGTGCTGATTCAACCAATGCTGTACCCTGCTCGGGATTAGTTGGCTGCTTTGATTCTTGTACATTTTCAACAGCATCGACTGACGTATTGTTCGTCGCTATTAGCGTGTCGCCCGACGCGCTAGCTGAATCAATAAAATACAGCGGTTTAGCAATTGAGTCTAAGACGATATTAATTTCGCTAAGGGCGAGTTTACTGTCAGTGAAAATAACGGTTCCCTGGGGTAAATAGTCACCTATTTTTATGAAAACCTTTGCGCCATCATGGTCGAAAAAATAAATGAGTTCGGCAGTATCTATCACCGTCCCTGAACGTTCCAATGTAATATTTTTCATGACTTCCCTGTCAGTTAAAATTTTTTTATACAGCTCCTTCTAGAGTGACACTTAACAACCAAAAAATATACAAAAATAATACTAACGACCTAGATTGGTAATCTGAAAAATGAATACACCTCTGGCATTTAAACACAAAAAAGCCAGTACATTACTGGCTTTTATCGACTGGAGCTCATCGTTTAAGTGAATAAACTACTGACCTTTAATCTCAGAACGACCATTGTATGGTGCATTTTCACCGAGTGCTTCTTCGATACGGATCAGTTGATTGTACTTAGCAACACGATCACTACGGCTTAATGAGCCGGTTTTAATTTGACCAGCAGCTGTACCTACCGCCAAATCAGCAATAAACGCATCTTCAGTTTCGCCAGAACGATGTGAGATAACCACTGTAAAACCGGCTTCTTTAGCCATCTTAATCGCTTCGAGAGTCTCAGTTAATGTACCGATCTGGTTGTACTTGATTAGAATCGAATTAGCGATATTATTTTCGATACCGCGCGTTAGGATTTTAGTGTTAGTGACGAATAAATCATCGCCAACCAATTGAATCTTATCGCCTAGCTTGGCAGTTAAACTTGCCCAGCCATCCCAGTCGCTTTCGTCCAAACCATCTTCAATCGACACGATTGGGTATTGCTCAGTAAGCTCTTTAAGGTAATCGCCAAATTCATCAGCAGAAAACACCTTATTATCACCTTTAAGGTTGTACTTACCATCGCTGTAAAATTCAGACGCGGCACAGTCAAGTGCTAAGGTGATATCGGTGCCCAACTTATAACCTGCATTTGCTACCGCTTCTTTAATCACGGCTAGCGCTTCGGCATTAGAGCCTAAATCAGGGGCAAATCCACCCTCATCACCAACGGCAGTATTGTAGCCTTTTGCATTTAATACTTTCTTTAACGAGTGGAATACTTCAGCGCCCATACGTAAACCTTCAGTAAAGGTTTTAGCGCCGACGGGCTGAACCATGAACTCTTGAATATCTACGTTGTTATCGGCATGCTCGCCACCATTAATGATATTCATCATTGGTAACGGCATAGAATATTTTCCCGGTGTTCCGTTAATTTCACTAATATGTTGATAAAGCGGGATACGCTTATCTGATGCCGCAGCGCGTGCCGCCGCTAGTGATACTGCAAGAATGGCGTTAGCACCAAACGTTGCTTTGTTATCGGTGCCATCAAGCTCAATCATGATGCTATCAATGGTACGTTGGTCACTGGCATCTTGACCGATTAATGCCTGTGCTAACGGGCCATTTACCGCAACAACAGCTTTTAATACGCCTTTACCTAAATAACGGTTCTTGTCGCCATCGCGTAATTCCAACGCTTCACGAGAGCCAGTAGACGCCCCAGAAGGCGCACAACACATACCAGAGGCACCAGAGTCCAAATAAACTTCTGCTTCAACTGTCGGGTTACCACGAGAGTCCATGATTTCGCGACCAATAACTTTAACAATCTTTGACATGATTACTTTCTCTTAAATTTATAAAAAATTAACTCGCCATATTAGAAGGTAATATGGGCTGAAATACAACAAGAAAAGATTACTTTAGCGCTTACACGTTTGGCGGTGATTAGCGACAAAATACGTCCAAATCAAATTTTCTTGACCTAATAAAAAAGCCGCGTAAGCGGCTTTTTTTGTAATTCCTTAATCCTGCTGAAACACCATTGCTGCGGCGATAAAGCCTTCAAATAATGGGTGTCCATCGCGAGGCGTTGAAGTAAATTCAGGGTGGAACTGACCAGCAACAAACCAAGGGTGTTCTTTTAGCTCAATGAACTCAACTAATTTCTTATCTGATGAAAGCCCTGTGAAACTCAAACCTGATGCCTTCAAACGCTCGACATAATTGTTATTTACTTCGAAACGATGACGATGGCGTTCCATACAAGTCGTCGAATTATACATTTCTGCAACTTTAGATCCCTCTTCAAGATGACAAAGTTGCGCACCGACACGCATCGTGCCACCAAGATCTGAATTGTCGCTACGCTGTTCTAGTTGACCGTCTTCGTCTAACCATTCCGTGATCAAACCAACCACAGGGTGCTCAGATTCTTTATCAAACTCAGTCGAGTTAGCACCTTCAAGTAGTGCGACATTACGGGCAAACTCGATTAACGCTACCTGCATGCCTAAACAGATACCAAAATATGGCACATTGTTTTCACGTGCATATTTTGCTGCCAAAATTTTACCTTCGACGCCGCGGTCACCAAAACCACCAGGCACTAATATACCATCCATGCCAGCAAGAATATCGGTGCCTTTAGACTCAAGATCTTGTGAATCTACGTAATTAATTTTAACATTGACACGATTCTTAAGACCCGCATGCTTAAGCGCTTCATTAACTGACTTATAAGCGTCAGCCAATTGAATATATTTACCCACCATCGCAATATTAATCAGGCCAGTGGCGTTGGCTTCTTCATAGACAACTTGTTCCCACTCTTTCAAGTCCGCTTCAGGACAATCAAGACCGAAACGATCGGCAACAAACTTATCCAACCCTTGCGCCTTCAACAACGCTGGGATTTTATAAATGCTGTCCATATCCGGTAATGAGATAACCGCTTTTTCGGGAACATTGGTAAAGAGTGCTATCTTAGAGCGTTCGTTCGCAGGAATACCTACTTCAGAGCGACATACTAGAATATCTGGTTGCACACCAATTGAGCGTAATTCTTTCACCGAGTGCTGCGTTGGCTTAGTTTTAACTTCACCTGAAGCCTTAAGGTATGGCACCAACGTTAAATGCATAAACATTGCATGCTCACGGCCAACTTCAACACCTAGTTGGCGAATCGCTTCTATAAAGGGTTGCGACTCAATATCACCAACCGTACCGCCCAACTCGACAATCGCGATATCAACGCCTTTACACCCAGCCACAATACGGTCTTTCATCGCATTGGTGATATGTGGAATAACCTGAATTGTTGCACCAAGGTAATCGCCACGACGCTCTTTACGTAATACTTCTTCGTAAATACGCCCAGTGGTAAAGTTATTACCTTTGGTCATCTTGGTGCGAATAAATCGCTCATAATGCCCCAGATCCAAATCAGTTTCAGCGCCATCTTCAGTCACAAAAACTTCACCGTGTTGAATTGGGCTCATCGTGCCCGGATCAACATTGATATAAGGGTCAAGCTTCATCATCGTTACTTTGAGGCCGCGTGCCTCTAAAATTGCCGCCAATGATGCTGCCGCAATGCCTTTACCTAGCGAAGATACAACTCCGCCCGTCACAAAAATATATTTCGTTGTCATGTTGAACCTGAGAATCTGAGTTTATAGAATTGAAATAGCAATCACGCCAAAGGCTTACCTTATTCGATAGAATAATGTATTTGAGCGGTTTGAAGTTGATAGCTAGACGGGACGATATGTTAACAAAATAACCGTCTTTGGACAATTTAAATCTCGCCTAATTGTTCAAATAGTTATGTAGATAAACTAGTCCTCATTTTCGGTTTTCTTAACCCTTTGCCACGCATTCTCCATTTGCGCTAGTGTTGCGCTGTTCGTATCAAGCCCCTGGCTTAGTAGTTGTAATTCAAGAGCGCGAAAGCGGCGTTCAAATTTATCATTGCCTTGGTTCATGATTTGTTCTGGATCTAATTTTAGCATCCGAATTAAATTCACCACCGAAAAAAGCAAATCACCCAACTCATCGCGAACATTGTCTTGATTAACATCGTTTTGCTTTAGCTCTGCGGCGACTTCATCTAGCTCTTCATTTACCTTATCAAAGGCTCCGTGCCACGACGGCCAATCAAATCCATATTGGGCTACGCGTCGTTGAATATCATATGAACGAGCAAGTGGCGAGGTGTTACCCGGTAAACTATCGAGTAGACTTACCATTAGTTCCTTGCTTATTGATTGTTTCATCGGTACTTTTATCCTTATTTAAATTTCTAATAGAGGTCTTAACATGAAAATAATAACACTCGCATTAGTGGTTTTTGGGACCAACTTTCTTCCTAATCAAGCTAATGCAGAAGCCTTACGCAGCCCAGGCGAAATTATCAAATCAGCGCCATCTTCCGATTGGCGCAGCTTAGATCCCAATAATACGCTTTATATAGAATTAGAAACAGGCCGAGTAATCGTCGAACTCAACCCATTGCTCGCCCCAAAACACAGCCAACAGATGCGTATGCTTGCCAACGAGAACTTTTATCAAGGGCTCAACTTCTATCGCTATGTCGAAGGCTTTGTCGCGCAGGCTGGTGATAAACTAGAGCAAAGAAAAATAAAAACGGCCGCCAGTTCATTGCAAAGTGAACGCTATCACACCAGCGCCAAACCACTACCAGTCACCTACTTGCCCACTGGCGATGGTTATGCCCAAAGCACCGGTTTTCTCAATGGCTTTGCCGTGGCCAGTGACGTAAAGAACAGCCAATATTGGCAAACCCATTGTCAGGGTGCCTTTGCTATGGCGCGCAGTGAAGACCCTGACAGTGGCAGTAGCGAATTTTATATTGTGATCGGTCAGGCACCACGCTATCTCGATAAGAACTTAACCGTGTTTGGTCAGGTACGTCAAGGCATGGAGTTTATTCATACGCTAACGCGCCGCCCGGTGACTAACAAGGCAGGTGGTCAAATGGATAATAAAATCAAGACCATCCAATTGGCCAGTCAAATTGATGAAAACCAAAGAACATCACTTTCTGTACTTAGAACCGACTCCAGCAGCTTTAAACAACTAATTAAGTCTCGCATGAACAGACCCAATGCGTTTTTCATTGAACGGCCAAACTATATTGATGTTTGTGGCATCACGGTTCCGGTTAAGTAGTATCGCTACCGCGAATGCGCACTACAATAATAACGGCTCACTGACGCAAAAACCATGATATAAACTAGACTCAATAGTAACATCCACAGTTTTTTAGGGAACAGCGATGAGCGAACTACCCCCCCAAAACCTGCCAAGCGCTATTGTTGCTTGGCAGGCACTTCTTGGCAACGAGCATGTCCTTACCCAAGACAGTGACTTAATGCCCTTTCAAACGGCAACATTTTCGACACAATCTCAAGTGCTTGCGGTGATTCGACCGAAAAACTCACAACAAGTCAGTGAAGCAATGAAGGTCGCCAACCAATATAAAATCCCGATTTACCCAATATCAACAGGGCAAAACTGGGGTTATGGCTCCAGTGTTCCGCCAGGTGATAATAACGTCATCATGCAACTTTCGGGCATGCACGCGATCTCTGATTTTAGCGAAGAATTAGCCCATATCACCATTGAGCCAGGAGTCACCCAGCAGCAACTGTACCAATTTTTGCAAACCAACAATTCCTCTCTATGGATGGATGCCACAGGATCAAGCCCGCAATGTAGCATCATCGGCAATACTATGGAGCGCGGATTTGGTCACACCCCCTACGGCGATCATTTTAATCATGTTTGTTCGCTAGAGGTGGTACTACCGACAGGCGAAATCATTCACACTGGTTTTAGCAAGTTTGACAATGCCCACGCCCACAAGACTTACAAATGGGGCGTCGGCTCCTACATTGACGGGTTATTTACGCAATCAAACCTCGGCATTGTGACAAAATTAACGTTGTGGTTAATGCCAGCGCCGGAATACTTTCAAGCGTTCTATATCATGATCGAAGATGACAGCGAGCTCGAAGATTTAATCGAAACTCTGCGCCCACTACGACTCAATGGCACCATTAAGAGCACGGTGCATATAGGCAACGACTACAAGGTATTGTCGTCAGTCGCACGCTTTCCCTGGCACCTCACGGATGGTCAAGCGAAACTCGACCAAGCGATCGTTAACCAACTGGCTAAAGAATGGGATTTTGGCGCGTGGAACGTATCAGGTGCGCTGTATGGCACCAAATTGGAAGTCAAATCAGCCCGCGAAAAAATAACTGCTGCCTTTAAACATAAAGTGAAACGGATCCGTTTCCTTGATGACAATATGCTCGGCCTAGCGCAAAAATTTCAACATCCTTATAAGTGGCTAACCAAATTAGACCTGCCGCAATTATTAAAGGTGATGGTGCCCGTTCATGGCTTAAAAAAAGGGATCCCCACACCTGATATCATCGCCAGTACATTTTGGCGAAAAACACAGCCCGTACCACGCCAGCCACATCCTGATCGCGATAGGTGCGGATTAATTTGGTGCGCTCCGGTCGCGCCAACGACCGGAGAACACGCCAGAAACATGGTGAATATCATTGAACAAACGGTGGCTAAATACGGATTTGAGCCGCTAATTTCGATGTCGATGATCAACGAGCGCAGTCTGGATAACGTCATAAGCATTATCTACGATCGAGACATCGAGGGACAAGACGAGTTAGCGCAGCAATGCCACCAAGAGCTCCTAACCCGCTTTAGCCAGGATGGTTATTTCCCCTATCGCCTGAGTATTGATGCGATGAATATACTACAGCAAACTGAGCCCAGTTATTTAGTGCTGCAAGCCAAGATAAAACAGGCGCTGGATCCTAACAACATACTCGCACCAGGGCGATATGAAGTTGATAATAATAAAAGTCCAACCCGCTAAATAAGATCTCCCCTTAACATCACCACTCTTTGCCACGGCCCGCGCGGAGGTGCGTGCTTAGGTTTCTGGGGAACATAAAACTCCAATGCAGCTGACTGCGTTATCCTATTGTGCGAATGGCCAATACATCCAGGGATGGATGTATTGGTTTTTTCTCTACAACAAAAAATCTGACCGTTCATTCTGAACAGAAAAAGGCCAGTGCATCAGCACTGGCCTTCTGGCGACAAATGGTGTTCTAGACTTCACTCGATCAAAGCTAAGACTAAAACCCGTTAAGACTTTCTAAGGCGAGAAGCGCCTAAGCCGAACAAGCCAAGACCAAATAGGGCCAAAAGACTGGGCTCAGGAACAGTGATACGCATCAACTCCGCTTTAACATGAACCATACTAGTACCAGGACTAATTTCTGGTGTATAACAAGTTACCTCAGTGCCAACTGTATTACAGGTTACCAATGGACCAGGTTCAAGGTATACGTGCAACCATAGACCGGGGTCCCCCGCAATTGCAATCATGCCTTCTGGATCTTGCAATACATAGATGTCATCACAGAAGTTGCCACTTGGTGATAAGTCGGTACAAGGGTTATTGTTGTTATTAGTTTCCTTAAAGTTAATTTCAACAGTGTTAGAGCCTTGCGAAACACTATTAATAAACAATTCGTTAATAATGTCGATATCCCAGGTGAACGTTGCCCCCTGTACATTATTAACTTGGGTAAAGGTTTGTAGCGTTACGTTACCCCCCACCATAGAATCCAAAGACAAACCACCAAAATTCTCGACCAATAGCGTGCTATCACTGCCACTGGGCGCCGTTACATTAGTGATCCAGTTCATTTTTTCATACACTGCAACGCCATCTACAGTATTTGCCATTGACCCGCCAAGCCCAGATTTCGCGTCGACATCAGTCTGAATAAACCCAGACTCAAAGTCCAAATTAACGATGGTTGCACTCACCGATGAGGCGAACATAGCCGCGAATAATACACCCGCGATCTTTGGTATTTTACCATTTAATAAATTATTCATAACATCTTCCTATTGATTAGCTTACCAAGAGGGGAGTATAGATACCGCACCTGCCCTGTTTCACCTGACAATATAGTCGTTACACTTTATTCGCTACTATCACAGCGATGCATTCATTGCCTAGTATATAGAACAAAGCATATATCAGGCCAAAAACACAAAAATAATGCATTTACTATATTTTACAAATAGTTAAAAAACAAATCGGTGGAATTTAAATTAACATCCCCCTAAGAACAAAAGATATAGTAAATAATACTGACACATAACGTCAGCCAGACCCAACGTATTCTTAGGCTGTTAAACCGCCTGAAACGAGGTTACACCACAGGACATCGGTTAATTAGCTTGCCTATATATGTTCTACGCCCAAAACTCTCTTCGGAATATGTAAAAAAAACTGACAACACCATACAGAAACACAATCAAACCAAACATAAACAATGAGTTACCAATAATATGATTAATGGGTAAGACGAATAAAAGTGTACATTGATATTTTTAAGCGAGCCAACAAAACAGAGGGGCAGTAGAGCTACAAACAAGAAAAAGCCAATACCGTTATCATCGCTGGTAGTTGAACCAAACACTTACCAGAAAATCGCCGCTCCTTGCCATGGATGGCAGTACTTAGAGTTTGTCTGGAGCATAAAACCAGCCATGGCATCACTGCATAGGTCCATCGTCGGCTCGGGCTCCATGCTTCGCTCTAACGACTATGTCCATATAGTCGTCGGCTCGGGCTCCATGCTTCGCTCTAACGATTACATCCATGTAGTTCTGAACATATCGAGTAGGGTGAGGCTTTTGCCTCATCCCTCTCACAGAACCGTACGTACGGACCTCGTATACGGCTCCTGTATTCTTCATATCTCGCTAATTTCTTAAATAAATTGGCGAGAC
>Ga0105355_10005566_pt1 | contig 10628 bp, 6 predicted proteins | sample GOMGulsemesocosm_2_FD_83508 | JGI IMG/M metagenome (GOLD analysis project Ga0105355, IMG submission 83508) | Methane-oxidizing microbial communities from mesocosms in the Gulf of Mexico - GOM9C Gulf of Mexico | ecosystem: Environmental > Aquatic > Marine > Cold seeps | place: Gulf of Mexico...
ATTTGATTATAATAGAGGGGGAATTACTAATTTATTACCTTCATACTCAACGCAAACTGACCAAACAGTACTAGGACAAGTCATGTCCCAGTAGTCTCAATGATGAAACTATAAACTGCTGATTTATATCGTTGAATTGTCAACCTACGTTAGGTTGACAATGTATTAGCTTGCTAAGATGGGTAACCAAGCACACGCACTTCGCCCGTTTCTTCAATTATGATTTCTACTTCGTTTACGAGTTTTGACCTTTGTTCAATTCGAGATTTTTCTGGATAAATTAGTTCTTGATTTTCCGAACCATACCATTGGTTATTGATGTTTCTATCTTGTTCCTGGTATCTACCTGAGACTAATAAATCAACGTTATCTTCTACTTTGGACCAAAGCTGCTTTTGCTCAATTTCTGTCTTGGTATAGCCGGTATATAACATCACTGTTAAGGACGAGAGACGTTTAATTTCTTGTATTAGCCATACAGTATTTTCTGCTTGCTCGAGTGGCTCTCCACCTAGAAAAGTGACGCCCTCAATATCTTGTTCAGCCAATATCTGAGCCAGTAAAGTTTTTCGGTCCAATAGTTCGTTGGCCTTAAATGACCACATTTGTTTATTCCAACAGCCTTTACAAGCGAGCGAGCAACCTTGCATCCAAACGGCAAAGCGCCTGCCAGGCCCATATATATGTGTGGCAGGCTCAATATGAGAAATATTAAACTGGGTATCGTATAAATTCTTCATATTACACTGAGCGGGTTAGAACTAACTGGATTTTTCCTTGGATATGCTTTTCTTTTACGCTGTAACCTTGTGCCTTAGCTTTGGCAATTGCCTGCTGCCTAGTCGCTTCTACCCTGTCAATTCTTTCTTGTTCAATGCGTTGTCTTTCAAGCTCTGCAATGTTCTCGAGATGTATCAGATAACAACCTTGGTAAGCAACATTTAACTCGCTTAAAAAGCGACTCACAGATTGATACTTTTTTTGTGTAGCAGATACAATACGAGTGGCATATTCATCTTGATCATGTTGCAGTTGCCAGACATCGCCATTAAAACAAAATAGCTGTAAGCCGTTATAATCTCGGCGGTTGGTGATAATGTCGTCAATGGCGACATTTGACTGCTGTCGAAAAGTATTAATATTCTCAGCAGTTACTAATACAGGCTCAGCACCAAGTCTTGCTAACGCCGAAAATAGTACCTCCTTAATTGTGAAAGGGGTAGTTGTTTTAATCACTGCACTCATTGCTTAATTCCTTAGCTTAATCGTTTCACTACACTGAACCGCTTGTTTCTGGTGATACTCATCGGTGGTTTTAACCTGAATAATCCCGGTTGTATCTCCTAACAGCTCTTCAAGCGCTTCTAAACAGCTCGCACCCTTGAATCCACTTGTTTTTGCGGTTATAGATCCTTCCTCATCGATGGTTAATGTGATTTGTTGCTCAGGCATTATATGTCCTCTGTTACTTGCTGTGGTGCACACAGTTTGGCGTTTAAACGTTGCGCTTCCTGTTGTGCCTGTTCTAATAAATCAAGTGATGATAAAGTGAGATAGCGTTGTTTGTTTGCTTCAAATAATTCCAGCTCCTTGGAGATTGGCAGTGCTTCATTTGGCCAGTTGATGTGTTTAGCATGGCTCTTACTTTTCTTGTTACCTAGTTGTTTACTTAGTTCATCATTTTCGCTGGTTTGGCGATAAGAAAATGCATAACCGTGTTTATCAAGTGAATCTTGAGCAATTTTCTGGTCGTTGAGGGCGTTATCTAGTTTCTTTTGTGCTGAATCTAAATCTCGTGTCACTTTGTTGCGGAGTTGAGTGTGAGTTTCAAGCATTTTTTTCAATGATTTATTGGTGTTCTTCGTTAGCCATTCACTCAACGCGCTATGCTCCATTGAATAGATTTTACTAATTTCTTCTTTTTTCTCATTAAATGTTTGTTCACACTGCTTTTTCCAGCTTGTTATAAATAACTTTTCATTAGCCAAAATTCGCATCTGACGTTGCTCACTCTCACTTTCTTTAGCTTCTTTTGACGTTTTTTTACTACTTTTTGAACTTTTAATCTCCTTTACTCGCGTTGAATATAGCGTTAATAACTTGGTCAATTCCGGGTTGTTTTTGCTATTTATATTGAGCCATTGAGTTGCCTGCTGTATTGACATTGACTCTAGTTTTTCATTCTCAAGAACTACCTCTTGTGTGTGTGTTGCAGCTGCCTTATCTCGATTTGCAACAAATTCATCATACGCTAGGGTATATTTGTCTTCTTCCCCTGCTTTGAGGGTATTTACGTTGCGTTTCTCTTGCGAATAAATATCTTCTTTATGCTGTAAGCTCTTTGTTAATTGTTCTTTTTGGTCGTGCCACTGCTTTTCTAGCTTGGCTTTGTCTATCGCCTGGTCGGTAGCATCATCATCTTGTGATAGCTGTTTAAAGCAATCAAGGTAGTTACTTTGTAGCTCTGCTCGTTCGGCAGGTGTTGCCGTGATCATGTCTGGCTGACTAAGCTCAAAAATACTCTTTTTGAGTTTCTTATGCTTGTGTTGCTGACCAAGTGAAAAACTACTGATAAAAGATGAGATTGACTGTGATACAGATGTGCGTTTTATATCAAGCTTATCAAGTTTAATTTCAAGATCCTCTAATGCAGTTAACCAGTTTTTATTAGCACTGTCCCAGTTGGTATACAGCTTGGATTTTCTAGCGCCTTGTGGGCAGTAAGGAGGATGGCGTTGCACGTTATAATGAATGCTCTTTGCTAGGTATTCACGAGTTAACTCGGTGTCTGAACTGGTTAGAACTTCAATGTTATCGTATAAAAAACTATCCATATTGTCAGTATAAACGGGGGCAAGTTCAAGCTCTACAGATTGCTCGCATCGATAAACGGTATTTGCTTCATCAACAAATCTAAATGGTGAGTCTAAACTTTCAACTGAACGAGATTGGTCTAGTTGCCATTGTGCTGCTTCAAAAGCCTGTTTGAGGCTGTTGGTTAGTTCGGCCGACTGCTGGTGATTTAACTTAAGACTCCAATTAACCTGCTGATTTGTTGCACCATCAGGAATGATCCAGCAGCTACTATTTGTGACCACTATGTTGGGAATATTCAAGTCTGTAAGTACCACACTTTTATTGTCATTGACTAATGACTCCGCTAATTCGGCCTTATTAAGATCTAGAATGTTGTAAGATGCTCGCAATAGTTTGTTTGATAATGAGCCATCTAAATCATGATGATTTAGTTGGCAGAATTTTATGTCACTTGCCTGATTAAAATGCCCTGCTAATTGTTCCGGCAGGTGATATTGATGATTAACCACAATGGTACCAACAGGATTTGCTACCGCTTGGTCTGATTGCTCGCCTTGTTTGATGACTTGTTTTTCGCTTTTATCCCAAAACAAATGGCAAAAACTACGATAGGTATCTTGGATTTGTTCTGCTGTTAATTTAATAAAGAAATTATCTTTGTCCTGATTGCTAGTAAAGACAGCCGATGAATTTAAGATATGACCAACTGGCGAAAATGTAGCGTGATCACCAATCAGCATCGCACCTTGTTGTGGTTCGCCAGTGCGAATTAAGCAGCGACTCGATAGTGCACTAACCGCCTGTTTATTGACATGTTCATTGCCTAAATATAAATAAACCCTGATGCCTCTATCGGCGGAATTTTGTAGCGCTTTAATGATGTCTGCGTTAGTTAATTGCTCTGCTGCGAGTAGTAAGGTCAGTCGAGTATTATCAATTATATTGATAATTAATTGTTGTTCTACAGCAGCAATAAAAACAGGCAGACTGAGGTTGTCTTCGGCTGCGCAGCCTTGATCGATAAAAACAGGCGGTAATAATTCATCGTGATAATGCTTAGTAAATGTTTCTTGTTGTATCTCTAATGTTTTCATTATGCTGTTACCTCAAGCGTATTGTGCACTAGTGCACCCTGTAAATATTCTGGAAGTTGCTCAAGATCTATTGGAGTGAATGTTGGGTAGCCGTGAGCGTAATAAACGGAATCTTTGCTGATTAAAAAATCCAGGCTAACAGTGCATTTCCAGGCGGTAATATGTTTATTTGATTGGAAAATCCAGTAGCGATCATGATTATCTGCGCGCTTAGAAAATGATTCTATACTCCATGGCTCAGGGCATTTGTCTGCTAGTGATTCCGCGTCACTTAATTCTGTAAAAATGGTTATATCAGCGCTGCTTAATGGCTGTGCAATTACCTTAAGTAGTGACTGTTGGCGGTTAGTTTTTATGTAGCGGTCTGAGTAAATAAACTTGGTGCAAGTCTTATCTAAAGAGAGTTTTTTAATGAGTTGCTTGATATCGACTGGTTCTTTATCAATTAAGGTTAATGGCAGCGCTGCAATAGACGACAGGCTTGGGGTTAAATCATTGATTGCGGCGCAGTGCCAATAAGCGTGAGGATTCTTATCTTTAGATAAAGTCCCAATAAGGTCATTGCCCGATAAAAGCTCTAATTTGCATTTCTTAAGAGCAGGCTGAGCAAGCCATGATAGTTGATCGGCTTGTGCACGCTCAATTTCTTTAAAGCTGCTGGCATGGTAACGCTCTAACCAAGCAAGATGCCATTGACTGGCCTCCTCAGTAATTGGCTCAACTGGCAAGTGTTGTATATTAACATGGTCAAAGCGACCATGTTGAGTCTCCATTTTAAAGTCTGGATAATTATTTAGGCTAAATTGATTCAACATACCCTGATGTTGTTTAGTTAACGCAAACGGAACGCTAGCTCGCTTAACCTGCTGTTGCCAGTGTCCGCTAAGATGTGTTGCCAGTGATGAAAAAATAGTAGGCGCTTTTGATAAATATTCACACTGTTGATATTCGAAATCGATCCGACTGGTTTGTTTTAAATCATGACCGAACAAAATATTTAATGGTCCTTTGAGTGTTACATTGGAACTGTCTAATGTCAGGTCCCAAGTTAAGTTCAGGGCTTTATTGTCGGTGGCACCACAGATAACCTCTGGTGAAATAGAAATAATATCTTCAGTGCTTAACCTGTTGTTATTCTCTTTTTCACTACCCGAAAATTTAACCGTTAATGTTTGAGAATTATTTTCCGATGATTTAATAGCAAAGGCTGAGTGAGCTGCATCTCGTCCTTTGTACATTACTTTCTGATTTGGCTCTTTAAAGGCATTATCACGTTGAATTAATAATGCCCTAGTTCCTAACAATGGATCGTTATCACTATACCAAATATGATAGAGACCGCGCTCGCTAATGGGCATTTGTCCTGTGCTACATACCTGTTTAGCTTTATCGGTTAATGTGTTGTCGTTACTAATCAGACCTTCCATTTTTAAGTAGGATGTTAATCTTACCGGTAAATTACTCTGATTTTTTTTCGCCTGCTTGAGCAAGCTAACGATGTCATCTCTTTTTTGTAGTAGACAAATAGTCGCGATTATCGGGTAGCGTTTAACATTGAGTTGGCGTGATAAACGCACTGAAAAATCTCGGTTACTGTCATTCTTTGAAGCACTATTATTTGTTTGCTGTTTTTTAGCTGAGTGAGGCATTTTTTTATTTTTAAGTGCACCTGATGTTTTATTAGAAGCACTCACCTGCAATTTATCCAGTCCATCAAAGCCACTGGTTGTTTTTCTCGATCTGTTGTTTGGCTGATTCATTTATATATTCCTTAGCGTATCATCATGCATGTTTTTGCTTTAGCCAGCTGCTTTAATTCTGGTGAACGAGACTTGTTTGAAAAGTAATGGTGGTGCCCGACAATAGCTAATTGGTATCTGGCGCGAGTAATCGCTACATTTAAACGATTTGGGGCATCTAGGAAGCCATCTCGTGTTGTATTAACCATGCTTAACATGACAAAATCCGCTTCTTGTCCTTGAAAGTAATCCACCGTGGCCAATTTAATTGGAGTACCAAGATAATCAAATTTTGCATAAGCACTTTTGTTACCTGTTAGTTTTTGCAGCGCCTCTCGTAAAGCTTTTTCTTGGCCTTTATAAAAGGTGAGAATAGCCATGTCATAAGACTCACCTTTTATATTTTTGACCTTACCTTGTGCCCACTTACAAAACTGTTCAACTTCAACGATGATACGGTTTACTTCGTTGTTGTTGGCGTTTTTATATACACTACCCTGAACATCAATCCAAACATTATGCTTATCGAATCTTGGATAATTCCACTGGCGTGCCGTACTAACTTGGTTACCATTAAATAGTGAACGATTTTGATAAAACTGCTCGCGAGGAAAGGCTGAAATGTCGGGGTGCATTCTATGCTGATAAGTTAACGTCGTATGGCGCTGTGATTTTTCCGTGCGATGAAACCCCTGATTTAAGGTGGTAGCTGAGTCAACTTTACGTTTTACTAAACCGTCACCGGATAGCGCCTCTAATATCGACGGAAAGGCGATATTTTTAAGTCCGTGCACCCGGCCAAGTACGTTAATAGCAGCTGGGAGCAACCTGTTGATCTGAGTCTCAAGTCCTTTGGTTTTTCCTTTTCCTGATGATAAGCGTAACCAATATTCTCGCTCTAATCGCCAGCATAGTTCCTCTGCCCAGTTTGTTTCTTTAAATCTATTTAAGTATGCGCGGTTGATATCGATCGACGTTTTTTTGTGATCTTTTCTAAAATTAATACTTTGTTTGTTTTTGTAATGAGTATTATGAATAAAGGCATGTCGCTTCGATTGCCAGTGTTCACTAATTATAATTGCATCCACTGGCAAGCAATGATCCAACGTGTTTAAAGCGTTTAGGGTGATAAAACAAATGTTATGCTGATAAAGTGCCATTGGATTATTTTGGATTTGGCTAGGATCATAAATATTTAGACTTTCATTTGTTCGATCGCTAATAAGTAATAAATTATCGATCTCAGCAAAGTTGTTGGATCTCGCTTTTATTTCGCTCCCTAACGCCTGTAAGACTCCAAGTGAAACAGGCACGATTAGTTGATTGTTATAGAGATTATTTTGATCTCCTCTTAACTCTTCGAGTAAAAAGCAAGCTTGCTGGATATCTGGTGATAGTAACTTGGCTGCTTGGTAGTTACGTGATTTCTCATGGCCACGTCCTGGTTTTAGCATGAGCTGCTGTAGATTACATACAATTTGTTCGCGATCGGTAAACGGCGATAACTGTTTAACATCACCCACCAGCACAAAGGTCTTAGCATATTGAGCCGGCACTAAAAACTCTTGAAAGGTTGTTTTGCTGCATTCATCAATAATCATGACGTCAAAAGGCGCAGCACCATTATCCAGTGACACGTTTCGTTGCCGAAATAGCTTTAAAATGCCAATTGTAGTGCCACAAACCAAATTAGAAGAATCGACTAATATTTGTTCAGAAATATCATCTGATAATTCACTATTTATTTCGGCTAGTTGATTGTCATATTGAAAACGTTCAACATTTGTTGCTTTATTTTCATCACCAATTCGTAATGGAAAAATTTCATCAAGCAGTTCATTTTCTTCAACCCGCTCTAACACGTTATTAATCGCAGCATGCGTCGATGCACTTAACAAAACTCGCTTTCCTTGGCGAACTAATTGAACAATTAATTCTAAGATTGTGGTCGTTTTACCTGTGCCCGGTGGCCCGTCTAAAATAGTGAAATCACTAGAGGCTAATGCTTTAGTGACAAACTCGCGCTGCTCTTTACAACCATCAAAATTAGGATCGCTTAATACTTTCCACTCAATTGATTTTTCGTAGGGCGTTATATGTGGCCACTGAATATTATCGCGGGTTTGTAACAACTTAATCAATGCTGCCTGGCCTTTTGATGGGCGGTGCATTAAGTTATTTATCGCATCTCGTTGTTTTTTTAGTTGTGATGTATCGACTTCCACTCGTAGGGCAAGTTTTCCTGACATTGGAGGATACACTGATTTATGTCTTTGTTTGTCTATGTTATTTGCTAACAGTAACTGGCGTTCTTCAGGCTTTGATTTTATGACCTTATAGCCAGGGTCTCGGTTGTTATGCTTACTTTTTTCGCCATGATGAATGTTGACATAATCTTCAAAAAAATAATCGAGTACTGATTTTCCGTTGTCATCAGAATTTTCAGGTTCAATTAGCTGGATCCAGTGCTCTTTAATTGACTCTTTTTTTACCGGTAGTTCGAGTTGCGGATATTCGTTACAAACAAGGTCACTAATCGCTTGTTGATCTGATTGTTGTGCTTGCAGGCGAAACCCAGAGTTCTTTTTGTAACTAAGGCTCCACTGCTGTGCTACTAATGGTTTGCCGTGATAACTAAAATGACTTACTGATAATTTACTTAATGAGTCTTGTGTTATATCAGTGATGGAAGCATGTTTGATTGCTGGCTTTGTTTTGTTGAATACCAACCAACTGTTACCATTTCTAATCGGATTAAGTTTTTCTAATTGGGTAAGAGCGCATGTGCTTACGATCGTGAAATCATTTTCAATATCGTCAATAGCAAGTTTAGATGTTGGGGTGATTAACCCTGATATGTTGACGGTATTGTTTTTGGCGGTAGCTGTATATACGACACCATCGATTATGACACTGTTTAGATTGCTTATATCTGAGCTCAGAGGATTTAATTTTAATTGATAACCAGACCATGTAATCGTTTTAATTTCTACAAGTTCAGGTAGAAATATTTTGTATTTACCACCGCTTTGCACAAACTCATTCGGTGAAATTTCAAATGACTGTCGGTCTTTGCCTTTTCCGACAGTAATTTTATCATCAGTGTCTGGCATAAAATCATCATCAAGTGGCGTACCATCGACTTCTTCATCTATTTCATACCAGCACAGGTTGTTGTCTTTAATCTCAACAATAGAAATTGGGGTGATCTTATAAATGTTTTGCTGAGGAGTTAATTGATAACTTGCATATACTAAGGGTTTCCAAGAGCAGGTAACCTGTTTGCCCTCTAAGGCCTTGATGCTATTTTCGAGGTAATGCATAAAGGGTTTTAATGTGACTGTTGCGTTTTGTGATAATTCATCAGTTGTAATGTTGCTGATATTATTAAGCGCAGAAAAAAAAGGGTTTTCCATAACTATTTCTAATTCCATTTATGCTTATAAAAAAGGGTTTTCACCTTCTTGCTTCAAACGTACTTGGCTCGATGTTTTTTTGTCATCTAAAGGTTCTGATTTCTTGCTACTTGCAGGGACTGCGCGCCCTTTTGCCCACTTTCTCGTGTTATCAATTATTTCGTGCATGGTTAATGATAATGGGGACGTGTTTTGGATAGCTGCTTCTAAAAAGTCGAAGTCTAATGGTCGCCCTGCATCAAATGATAAAAACATTGCTTCTTTCACTGCTTCTTCAAGTTCTGCACCAGTAAATCCTTGACTAATAACTGCCAATTTTTCAATTTCTTCTTGAGAAAAATCGTCAATGCGGTCACGGTTTTTTAAATGTATATTAAGTATTTCAGTCCGATCTGACTTGACAGGTAAATCGACAAAGAAAATTTCATCGACACGCCCTTTCCTCAGTAATTCCGGCGGTAACTGCGCAATGTTATTAGCAGTTGCAACGACAAATACGGGCTTCTCTTTCTCTTGCATCCAGGTCAAGAAGCTACCTAGCACCCGTGCTGTTGTGCCCCCATCACTAGAACCTGAACTTTGCATTCCAGATAGACCCTTTTCAATTTCATCAACCCATAAAATACTCGGCGAGAGCGTTTCAGCTAGATGCAATGCTTGTCGCATATTATCTTCTGACTGGCCAACTATTCCACCATATATTTTTCCCATATCCAGTCTTAATAACGGTAATTGCCAAGCGCTAGCCACGGCTTTAGCCGCCAAACTTTTACCTGTACCTGGTAACCCCAGTAACAGCACGCCACGTGGTGTCTCTAAGCCATAGTTTTTTGCATCTTCACTGAAAGATAGCTTTCGGCGATTGAGCCAAGATTTTAAATTATCAAGACCGCCGATATCATCAAGAGTCGCTTTAGGGTGGAAATATTCTAGGTGACCGCTTTTTCTAATTACCTGCTCTTTCTGACTGACAATAAGAGGGATTTCTGCATCTGTTAGCCGTTGCTTTTCACAAGCAGCTTTGGCAAAAGCAAGCTGTGCTTCACTCGTCGAAAGGCCTAGTGCAGCTTCTAATAATTGCTGTGTCGGAGTAAAGTCGCGATCATCTAACTGAAAACGTTGTTTAGCTTGTTGAGCTAATTTTTCTAAATCGTGAGTGTCGGGTAACGGCATCACCATAACTTGTACTTCTTTCTCAAGTTCAGCCGGTAGTTGGGGATATGGTTGTGATAAAACTATCGTACAATCCGAGATCATTCCTGTTGATATTGAGGTGGCAAAATTTCTTAACCTACTAATTTGTTTATGTTCATCATCTTGTAAATTAGGGTGAAAATCTTCGATTAAGAAAATACTATCTTCGAGTGAAATAGCATCGTCATCGTCATTATTAAGGAGTTCCAGAATTTCATGGGGTTGCTTGTAGTCATTAGATAACACTTCTAGTAATGAATCCTTATATTCTCTGAGCCCGTTAGTTCGATCCCATATATAGACAGAGCTATTTAGTTCACTAGCCACCATAAATGTTGCCGCGCGGATACGTAACGTTTCATGGCTAA
>Ga0105355_10005569_pt1 | contig 10625 bp, 6 predicted proteins | sample GOMGulsemesocosm_2_FD_83508 | JGI IMG/M metagenome (GOLD analysis project Ga0105355, IMG submission 83508) | Methane-oxidizing microbial communities from mesocosms in the Gulf of Mexico - GOM9C Gulf of Mexico | ecosystem: Environmental > Aquatic > Marine > Cold seeps | place: Gulf of Mexico...
CGTATGCGAGCTGGTATGGCCATACGGCCTTTAGCGTCCATTGTGATTGCGTGACTGCCTAAGTACACATCCCTTCCCCGTAAGCGGTGAAAAACCACCAAAACCCACAATTACCCACTTTTTTCCACATTCACACTATAAATACACACACACCAAAGTCAAGGAACTCGGGGCGTGAAATGCAGCAAACAGGTCGACATCTTCAGAAAAAAGGACGGCATCGTGTAAGAACGAGAATCACAAAAACACAAAAACGATTAGTAACAATCGGATAGAGGGGGAAGTTAAAGTAACTTCTTAAGAGTGACACCTAAAAGAAAGAAAATAGAAGTGTAAAATACTCGCCGAAGAAGGCTTGCAAAAGCGAGGAGCTCATTTTTTACCGACATTTGACGCCGAAAGCAACCTCCTTGATCGACTTTCTACTGCCAGCAGATCAAGAAAAGTAAACATCAGCGCAGAGAAACAAATTAAGGCCCCCCTCTTTGCGGAGGCTACGCCTTCAACAGTGAACGCCTTGCGCTTCATATTCAACTTGAGACCACCACGGAGTTACAGAGGTTACCCATATAAAGGCATAGGCAATATACAAAGTACTGAATCAGGCTAACGCGACAATACCTGTACTCGCACCCAACAGATCTATGCCTTCCTCCAGCCCTATGATTTTAACAACCGGCAGACCCGCTAAAGCTCACCTCGATAAGTTTGCGCATGACCGGCTACGACCATTGCCTGATGCTTGATGGCCAGGGCCATAAAACTAAAGAAGCCACCAATGGATAGGTGAAATAGACCGACACGACAATTCTCATCAACAATCACCGCCCCCCAAACCAGCGTGCTTAGCAGTAGCATGAGTGCGACTACGGCGTATGACCTGGATTCTTTTAATACCCAGACGGCGCTGATCGCCGAGAGCATAACGGCGGCGCTGCCGAGCAGCTTTACGGCGGTGAATAGATTAATGACTAGGCCAAAAAGGGCTATGGCTATGAGGATTTTTGCGACTATCACTTTTCCATCGGCTACTAGCTGTACCCATAAGCCCGTGACGATAAAGCCAGTCATGGCGAAGAACACTGAAATAAAACCCAGGCCCTGATAGAGAGGCGCGAAGTCGACGATCTCCAGCAAGCGCAACGCACCCAACAGGGCTGTGGCTGCCGCGATAAATGCACACGTTATGTGGCTAATGGCAATGACGACCGTCTGCTCGGTATTGCGCTGACTGAGGGCGTAGATAAGTGAGCCGATAATAAAAAATTCAGACAATCCTGCAAAAAGCATAGCGGCGCTCTTGGGTGTGTTATCAGATTATGTGTTTGTCGGTACATTCTCAGCTGATCAGCGGGCCGCTTATTTCATGTTCTAGCTGGCCCGCTAATACCGCCAGTGTGGCGTTACCGTAAGAGACGACGCGTTTTAGCCGGCCATCAAAAAGCGATTAGTGCCGGGGGCGGCGGTCTTCAGGGTTCAACAATATTAAACGCCATCTGTGGAGTCTCAATCAGTGAGAAGAATTTCACCAGCGCCAGTTTACTGCCTTCAATACTCAACTTATCGCCGCTGACGAGCTCGCCTAAGCTTGCCTGCCCCAGAATAATATCCATATAAAGATCGCTGTCGATGGACAGGGTGACATCGGCCGCCGGATCTCGGTCGCGCCGCTGGTGGTGCAGCACGGCATTCTCAATCCACAGAAAGTGGTTCTGCTCGAGGTTGGTGAAATTGATGTTCAGGCTTAAATCCACGCCATCGGCACTGGGGCCTTTAAGACGGGTGGCCAGCGCATCAAACAGGTTCTCAAAGGGTGTGTACTGCAGCAGATTGCGAGCATTGCGCAGGTTCAAGTTGGTTTCGCTGGTGCCGCCCTGACGTAATTCCAGAGCGCCACTGAGGTAGAGGCTGCGCCAAGGGCCGGATTCAGCCTGGTAGCCCATCTGATCATAGCAACGCGCGAGCAGGGCGCGGGCGTCTTTATTGGTTGGCTCGGCAAATACCGCGTGGTTAAGCAGTTCCGCTGTCCAGCGGTAGTCGCCGGCATCATAGGATTGCTGTGCCTGAGTGATGACCTGAGCGATACCACCGAAGGCTTTGACGTAGCGGGTGCTGCGCTCGACGCTGGGCAGCGGATTCAGGTTTGCTGGGTTGGCGTCGAACCAGCCAAAGTAGTGTTGATAGACAGCACGGGCATTGTGTTTCAGGGTGCCGTAGTAGCCGCGGCTACTGGCGGTAGCGCTTAGGGAGGCGGGCAGCTGTATCTGCTCTGCGATCTCGCTGGGCGTGGCGCCACGGCTGGCCAGCCGCAGGGTTTGGTCGTGAATGTATTTATAGGTGTCGCGTTGCTGTTTCAGGAAGGTGTTCACCGCCTTATTGCCCCAGATGGGCCAGTGGTGGCTGGCAAAATAGGTGTCGGCGTCACCAAATAGCTCCAGTGATTGCTGGATATATTGGCTCCATGCCAGCGCGTCGCGTACCTTGGCCCCGCGCAGGGTGTAGACGTTGTGCATGTTGCGCGATACCAGCTCGGCACCGCAAAAAGCTTTTTGTTTCGGCAGGTAAAAGGTGAGCTCGGCCGGTGCCTCGGAGCCTGGTACATTCTGGAAGATAAAATCGACACCATCCAGTTGTAGTTGTTGCGGCGTACGGTCGACTATGAGTGTCGGGGGGAGCACGCCGATTGAGCCGACCGGTATCGACTTGCCCAGCCCGACCCCTATGTGGCCGCGCTCATCACGAGCCAGCCATTTGCCGTAGGCGAACCCTAGTCGGCGTCCCATGGTGGTACCGGCTAACACATTTTCGCTGGTGACTTCGGCCATAAAGCCGGACGGTGCCACAATTGGGATCTGCTCGGTGGCGGCCTGCTCTGCGCTGACTAGCCCCAACACCCCGCCAAAGTGATCGACGTGGCTGTGGGTATAAATAATCGCAGCTATGGGTCTGTCGCCTAACTGCTCGTTCGCCAGCACCATGGCGCGCTCTGCGGTCTCCTTGGCCGAGAGTGGGTCAACCACAATCCAGCCGGTCTGCCCCTCGATCAAGGTCATGTTGGCGAGGTCATGGCCACGCAGCTGATACACGCCGTCGGTGACCTTAAACAGACCGTGAATATTATTGAGCTTCTCCTGTCGCCACAGGCTGGGGTTGACGCTGGCAGGGGCCTCACCTTTGATGAATTGATAGGCGGTTTGATCAAAGATAACATTGCCCTCCGGCCCCTTCACCCGCAGTGCAGGATCGCTGGCGATCAGCCCGCGGCGGGCCTGCTCGAAGTCCAACGGCGAAAATTGCTGCATCTCGTCAAGCACCGACCGATTGGCGTCCATGGTACTGGTGCTGGCGGCGGTGTGGCCACTGGCATTGGCATCGGCCTCAGGCGCCAGTGTTTTGTTATCGCAGGCGGTGAGGAGGCCACTTAAACATAGGCAGGCGAGTGTCAGACTGCGATTTTTTTTGCTGTGTTTATCGTTATTATCACGCATGTTAATGTCCAATCTAAAACAGTTTAATCGGTGCTTGCCGCCAGACCTTACCTAAGTCATATAAAGCTCGTTATCGATCAATGCATAGCGGTAACTATTGATTCTTATCTGTATTTTTTGTCTGGGCTAATCGCCTAGGTCATCAGTGGCCTGCAAGCATTTAGCTGGGTATAGTCCGCTGTAGCGGGTATAAGGGTGCGGGCTAAACCATGGCTCGACTACAAAAATGCGGGTATTAGCGGACGGCTCCAGCCCTTAAAACCAATAGGCCCCCTGAATTGCCACTGTTCTCGGTCGTTCATAAAAGCCCGAGTAGGAGGGGGCATAGATAGGGTTACTGCCCGACAAGGTCACCTCACCGATATAACTGCTGACATCCTCGTCAGTGAGATTTCGACCAATCAAGGACAGCGACCACTGCTCCGCCTTTAACCCTAACTGCGCGTTAACCTTGGCATAGGCATCCTGCTTTAGCGGGTCATACAGGGTCACTTCGACATACTGGTCATCGACATAATTGACATCCACACCCGCCGAGAGCGTCAAGGCATCGGTTATTGCTTTGCTATAAGCCAAGCCGACACTGGCCGACCACTCAGGCGTGAAAATATTGCGCTTGCCAGCGTAGTCACACTGCCGCTCCCCCGAGGCCATAAACTCCAACCGCGGACAAGCACCTGTGTACTCCTTAAATTCAAAATCCAGATAAGCCAAGGATGCATTCAATATCAGGCCATCGCTGATTTGGTAGCGGCCATCAAGCTCCACCCCCTGACTTATCGCCCGCGGTGCATTGCCGACAAAAAAGCCCGCCTCGCCATCAAACTGGCTGACCTGAAGATCTTCATAGTCCGTATAAAAAAGAGCGGCATTGAGTTCTGCGCGGCCATCAGCAAAGCGGTTTTTCAGGCCAAACTCATAGGTCATCACCGACTCATTGCCGTATTCAAAGTCATCCTCGCGAGCACCCCGCGCGTCAAAGCCTCCTGCCTTAAAACCGCTGGCGATTGAGGCATAGATCAGCGCGTCTTCGCTGGCGTCCCACTCCAGCACTACGCTCGGCGTAAAAGATTTCTCACTGCGAGTGTCCGATAAGCTATGGGTTGAAAATGTCCCTACAGGGTAATCCGCCCCCAGAGACGTGGTGGCACTGACTTCGCCCAGGCTGTGCAAATCGCCACCTAGCAATTCGGTCAAGATAATCGACTGCTCCAGATCAAATTCGCCCGTGCTGTTATTAATGCTGTCAACAATACGCGACGCTTCTTTTTGTTCGTAGGTATACCGCGCACCCAAGGTAAGGCGTAGACTTTCGGAGATATTCCAAGTGCCCTGAGAAAACACCGCATAGGTATCGCTTTCACTGTGATAATCGCGTCCGGTCTTGGCATGGGCGGCAACACCAATTTTCGACAACTCAGCACCCAAAGGCCCAAGGCTGTCACCCACAGCGCCCAACGCCGTCAATATATTCTCATCATCAATCAAACTAAAACTGTCGAACTGCAGCTCAGATTGCTGGTAGAACACACCGGCAATCCAATCTATCGTCTCGCCACCCGGTGAGCTGAAGCGGATTTCCTGACTGAATTGGCGGTAGTCTTCTGCCTGAGAAATGCTCAGCATATCAATACCTACCAGATCGCAATCGCAGAGCTCATCGGTATTATAATCCAGCCAACCGCTGACACTGGTGACCTCAATATCGCCGAACTTACCTTCAAGCTTCAGGGTGACGTTATTTGCTTCAATCTTAGAAAATTCTTGAACATTGGTCGCCCGCTTAAAGTCGTGCTGACCATCCTCTGCACCAAACTCCTGCCCTGTTATCTGACTCAATAGGTCGCCCACCTCCGGGTAGGTCAGGCCGCCGAATAAAAATTGCAGCGGACCACCCGTCGACGCATTGTTGGTAAACACCTCACTGTTTGAACCCGCACTGTCAAAATTGGCGCGCTCAACTTTCAGGGCCGCGCTCAGCTCATCGGTCACATCCCAGCTGAGCATGCCGCGCAGCGCCGACTCCTCCCGCCCCTGATCACCCACCCCAGCTGCGGTATTCTCAAAATAACCTTCCTCTTCATAGGCGCGGGCAACCAAACGGCCGCGCAGCGAATCACTCAGCGGGCCAGACACCATCGCCGTCAGCAATTGCTGCTCATGCTGCGGCTCATATTCAGCCGATAGTCGGCCCTCGAAGTGATCACTGGGCTTGGCCGTCGTCACCGACAGAGCCCCACCGATGCTGTTTTTACCAAACAACACATTCTGCGGGCCACGCAATACCTCTATCCTCTCAACATCCATAAACGGCATACGCGCCAGTGGTGCCCGCCCCATGGCAACCTCATCGGAATATTGCACCACGGACTGCTCAAAGCTCTGATTGACACCGGAACCGATACCGCGAACCAACAACACAGGGCCCAGCGCGGTATCGGTTTTTTGAAAATTAGGCACGTAGGCCGAAAGGTCGGCGAGGTTATAGAGCCCGGCACTTTCCATTTTTGCGCCACTGACCGCGGAGACAGAAATCGGCACATCCTGCAGTGACTGGCTGCGCTTTTGTGCGGTCACTATCACCTCTTCGAGGGCCTGCTGCCCTTGAGCATTCAGAGTCACGGACAGGGACACCAAAAGCCACGGCAGCGGCAACACAGCTAGTCGTAACAACCTATTACAGTGACATATACGCATAAAACAGCCTTCTATTTTTATTATGGAAAGTGACTGCGAGGCGCAGGGCCTTCGATGGGCTGAGTATAAAAAGAGTTGACGGAAGAAAACAAGGAAAATATGATAGTGTTTATATTTTCCTATTGCACTTATGGCAGCACAGGCTCACTCCCATGCCCTCAAGCCCCACCAGCGTCGTCACAGTACCCAGCCAACCACCCAAGGACGCGGCCCTGCGCCAGCGAATCCTCGAGGCCTTTGAACGCCAAGCCCGCGTTGTCGGCCCCCGCGGTGTCATCATCAGTGAGCTGGTCGGCGAGCTGGGCATCAGCAGCAAGACCCTCTACCGGCACTTTGATAACAAAGGACATATTGTCTGCGAGCTGATGGCCACCTGGTCAGACCACTGGTTCGCCCTGCAACAGCGTGGCCTCAGTGATGGTCAGGGCCCCAAGCAGCGTATCGAGACAGTAGCCGTTAACTGGGTAGAGCATATCGGGCGCTTCAGTGAGCAGTTTTGGCAGCAGCTCGAGCGGGATTTCCCCGAGGCCTTCCAGATTTACCAACAGCAATACCAGTCATTCCTCGAGCGCTCTCGTCAAAATCTAGCTGGCGTTGTGCGCGAAGATTTAAATTCCGACTTGGCACTGTCCACCCTTATGAACATGATCAACCACGCCACTGACAGCCAGCTTTGCGACCAGCTCAACCTCACCCGTAAAAACGCTCTGCTGCAGGTTATCGACCTCTGGGCACAGGGCGCCTTTCGGCAGGAGTTATTGTCATGAATAGCGCCATGAGCAGTGCGGAGATTTATGCCGTCGGCGCGCCACTTATTTTACTGATGATTCTGGCCGAGGCCTGCTTTTCAGGCTGGCGCCAACTGAGCTACTACCGACTCGCCGATCTTGGCGGCACAATGGGTTTGCTGGCTGGTAACATCCTGATGTCCGGCCTCAGTAAGGGCGCCGTACTCGGGCTGTCCTTCTACCTCTATCAGTTTCGCCTGCTGGATATTGCCGGCAGCCTGCCACTCTGGTTGCAATGGTTGGTCGCATTTTTCGCCGTCGACTTCACCTTCTATTGCTACCATCGCGCGTCACACCGCGTGCGTCTGCTGTGGGCCGTGCATATGAACCATCACTGCAGCGAGGAGATGAATTTCAGCGTTGCCTTCCGCCAGGCTTGGTTCGGCCCCATCAGTAAAATCCCTTTCTTTATGCTGCTGCCATTGATTGGTTTCGACCCCAGCATAACCGTCGTCGCGGGTGTCCTTTCCACCCTCTGGGGTGTCGTTGGTCACACCCGCTGTGTCGGTAAACTGCCAGCCATCATCGAATTTATTTTTAATACGCCCTCAGCCCACCGCGTCCACCACGGCAGCAACCCCGCCTACATAGACAAAAACTACGGCAACTTATTTATGCTCTGGGACCGGCTTTTTGGTAGCTATGCCGAGGAACAAGAGGTCGTCGTCTACGGACTCGTAAACAATGTGAAAACAAATAACCCGATCACCCTCACCTTTTATGTCTGGAAAAAAATCATCGCCGATATGCGCGCCTCGAAGACGATAAAAGAGCGCTGGTTGAGCCTGTTTGGAGCACCGGAATGGCAGCCGGCAAGCGAGCAAAACAACAACAAAGTCGCGCTGATCGACTGACGCAGGGCAGAACCGAACCAGTACAGAGGCCAGTGTCACAACCGTTTAAGCAGGCCTATTGAGGAGAGGCGAAAAATGCTATGAGCGAGCAGACACCCTACCTCGATCGCTACTCCAGCAAGCGACCGCCAGTAAAGAAAGAAACGACACCAAAAACGCTACAGCTACTTACTCACAGCTCCAGCCAGAAGAGTTGTTAACAGATACCCTGCATAGCTGGTGTAACAACCTGTGCATAACCTCACGCGTGCTATACGGCACTAGCGCTGTCGAATATTGGCCAGCGACTGAACAGCGGCGACAATACCCTCTAAAGGCGTGACCCGATTTTCAAAATACTGCACAAATAAAAGGGGCTGTAGAATGTAAATACGTGCACAGGGCTAAACCTTACCTTTGACCCTGCCAGTTAAAGCACTCACCCCCACCGATTAAATGTAACTGTGTCAAATGTCAGATCCACCCTTTCTTCGCACTAAAATACTAAATCAAAGACTTGACCCCGCGCTTGTGGCCCCGCACACCTCCAAGGGTGATCGCCGTCACTTTGTCCTTCCTGTGTGCCTGCGATGGGTTCTGGCTCCCGCGGATCACGGCTGATTCAAAACCATGCCTCCCTCATCTAAAAAGCCTTAAGTCATATTACTTATATCTATAAGAATTCAACACTCAGCCAGCTCGAGTCTCCTAGTATTAACGGAGTGAATAAAAAACGACTAAGGGATGAGCAGTGAACAGTCTGTTTGCAAGATTAATGGGGCCTGTGGCACTGTGCATGCTGGCCTGTGCGGCTGCAGTCGTACTTTTAGTGCCAGACCAGATTCTTTCGGAGTCCGCTCGCAGCGCAAGTACTCAGGCCCTGCAAACCGTTGCGCAATACAAGACGTTGCGGGCCTATTACACCGAGCGGGTGGTCAAGCCAGCGCTGGCCACAGGCGCTGTTAAAACTGCTTCAGAGCACGAGGAGATTGCCGGGGTGATACCACTGCCGGCCACCATGATCCACGATCTCAGCAGCCTTGCCAGCAGCGATCAGGTTTCCATCCGTCTATACAGTGGCTACCCCTTTCCCAGTCGCGCCGATCGTCGTCTCGATGCTTTCGAGCAGCGCGCCTGGCAGCAACTCACAGAGCGCCCCGACAGTCCGGTGATCGAACAATTTAATGATGGCGAGCGCCAACATTTACGTGTCGCGGTAGCGGATGTGATGAGTGCAGACTTCTGCATCGACTGTCACAACAACCATTCACAAACCCCCAAAAGCGACTGGCGCTTAGGGGATGTGCGTGGAGTGCTCGAGGTGACAACCGACATTTCGGCGGCGGTTGCTGCCGGGCAGGCCCTGTCCCGAAAGATATTGCTAATTATGACCGCGGCGCTGCTGTTGATCTCACTGGCTCTCTATACGACCTTTAAGCTACGGGTCACCAACCGCCTCAGCGCTGCAACCGCGGCCCTACAGGATATCGCCAGCCTCGACAGTGACCTGACCCGGCGCTTGTCTGATGATGGCGAGCGCGAAATTGTCGCGTTTAACCGGGCCTTTAACCTGTTTGTGGAAAAAATAGATTCAACGGTTTCCAACCTTGGCCACTCAGCCACCCGGCTTGACCCTATGGCTAAGGAGCTGGCCTCGACTGTTTCGGTTTTTACTCAAAATTGCGGCCTTTCAAAGCGCCATAGCTTGAAAAACATGGGGCATGTTGGCCGGGTCTTGGCTTCATCGAAGGTGGTTGACAAGAGTGTTCACGACATAGGCCTGGCTTCGGCGGAGGGGCGCCAAGCGGTTACCTGCGGGGTGCAGGCCGCCCAGCAGACTTCGGCCAGCATGAAGGAGTTGGAATCTATTCTGGCCAGCGCCTCCGAGGGTGTCGCTGTGTTACGCCAAGAGAGTGAAAAGGTCGGCACGATCATCGATGTCATTAACGCGATTTCGGCTCAGACCAACCTTCTGGCGCTAAATGCGGCTATAGAAGCGGCTCGTGCCGGGGAGGCCGGGCGCGGCTTTGCCGTGGTGGCTGACGAGGTGCGCGGGCTGGCTGCTCAAACCTTTGACTCCACCAATCAGGTGCAGGGCATCGTCGAAGCCATACAAACACAGATCAAGCTGGCGGTGGATAATATCGCGGCGGGCAGCCAGTCTGCTCACCGCTGCATTGAGGATGTCGAGCGCAGCGGCGAAAGCTTTGCCGAGGTTGATCGGGTGATGGGCACTATCACCCAGGTCTCCAACCAGGTGGTGGACGCAGTCGATGTGCAGGGGGGGATGATAGCCAGCGTGATCCGCACCATGGTCGACATGGACGTGCTCAATAGCGGCGCACTGGATTTTTGTGACACGACCGTAATTTCCGGAGATGACCTCAATGCTTTAGCGGTCAAACTCAAGTCACTGATTGATGAGTTTACTCTTTCCGATCAGGGCTTTTGTGCCGACCTGCGAGCCGACACCAGAAACGCTGATCGCCAGCCCCAAGCTAAGCAGGAGGACGGGGATATCTTGTTTTAGCTGGCGGCTTACTTCTGAGGTAAAAGGCTCGGCGAGCAGTCGCCGCCCTTTATGTTCAAGCTGAGCTCGTTAACCCATTGCTCCTGGTTCGGCGCCAGCTCCCAAGTAAACATCAGGGTCGGGTCACCGATTTAATATTCCCACTGCCCTGCATTGCCCCCCCCACAACGAATAAAGGCCACTCCCTTGCGGGAGTAGCCTTTATAAAGAGGTCGGCCGATAAGCCGGGTTCTGTCGTGGACAATCATTCATCTGGGATATCCGTCACCGAATACCTCAAGCAACCTAC
>Ga0105355_10005573_pt1 | contig 10622 bp, 10 predicted proteins | sample GOMGulsemesocosm_2_FD_83508 | JGI IMG/M metagenome (GOLD analysis project Ga0105355, IMG submission 83508) | Methane-oxidizing microbial communities from mesocosms in the Gulf of Mexico - GOM9C Gulf of Mexico | ecosystem: Environmental > Aquatic > Marine > Cold seeps | place: Gulf of Mexico...
CAGGGCGAGACTATTGAGTTTAGACAAGGGGTGACGCCTCATTCGGTTTTAGCGTCGCAAGCTGGCGAATTGCACTAAAACCGCGAGTGTAATCGAGAGAAGACAAAATGGGGTGGACGACGGGGATTGAACCCGCGACCACAGGAATCACAATCCTGCGCTCTACCAACTGAGCTACGCCCACCATTAAATCCTTTGCCGATAGTACTTAACACTACCGACAGAAGTAGTGGTCGGGGTAGAGAGATTCGAACTCCCGACATCCTGCTCCCAAAGCAGGCGCGCTACCAGACTGCGCTATACCCCGATATCATTTTGAAACACTTCAATAGCTGCCCCTAAACGAGGAGCGCATAATACTCAGCACAGAGGGCTTCGTCAACGGTAAATCCCGCATTTTATTTATTCGTGCCACTTTGCCTGCATCGGAGGGCGTGAGATAATAGCTTACTCACAACCGCCCCATCCGTTTCCATATTTGCGTTGCCGCTTTAACAGGCAACTGTAAAGCGCAGCTAGCGCCACCCACTAACACAACACAGAGGATTCATAGGTATGACCGCACTGGTATTAGATGGCAAGGCCCTTGCTGCTCAATGGGAGCAACAGCTGAGCGAGCGCGTTGCGCAACTGAAAGAGAAATCTGGTGGCAAAACACCGATACTGGCTACCATACTGGTAGGTGCAGACCCCTCCTCTGCCACCTACGTAAAGATGAAAGGCAATGCCTGCGCCCGGGTCGGCATGGGCTCGATTAAAGTTGAAATGGACGATACCACCACCACTGAACAGCTACTGGAAAAAATCGCCGAGCTAAACAACAACGAAGACGTACACGGTATCTTGCTACAGCACCCGGTTCCCCCACAAGTCGACGAGCGCGCCTGCTTTGATGCCATAGACCTAAGTAAAGACGTCGATGGCGTCACCTGCCTAGGCTACGGCCGTATGGCCATGGGCGAAGAGGCCTATGGCTGCGCTACTCCCAAAGGCATTATGCGTCTGCTGGAACACTACAAAATCGAGATCGAAGGCAAACACGCGGTGGTAGTTGGCCGCAGCCCTATACTCGGCAAGCCGATGTCGGCTATGTTGCTAGAAGCCAACGCCACAGTCACCACCTGCCACTCGCGCACGCAAAATTTACCGGCACTGGTAAAACAAGCAGATATCATTGTTGGTGCAGTGGGTATAAAAGAGTTTATCAAAGCCGACTGGATTAAGGACGGCGCGGTAGTAGTCGATGCAGGCTATCACGCCGGTGGTGTTGGTGATATCGAACTGGCAGGGGTCAAAGATCGCTGTGCTGCCTATACCCCGGTTCCCGGCGGTGTTGGCCCTATGACCATTAACACGCTGATCTTCCAGTCCGTCGAATCCGGCGAAAAGTCTATCGGCTAAGCGTTGCCCAGGGGTATCCTTCCCCGCGCCGTTTTGATTTCCTATCACTAGCCACACTGCTGGTTAGTGATAGTGGCCGACACTAGGGCGCCGCCTGGCGGTGCTTGCACTATCGATAACCACTCAGCTTCTCTTCCAGCCCTCTCTAGTCAGGGTAATACCCTGCTCGCTCAACTGCTCCCGGTATCGATCCGCCAGTGCATAGTCCTTATCGCTGCGGGCGTTAGCCATACTATCGAGTAACTGCTGTACTGCTTCGTCAGACAAGGCGCCCTCTTCGGGCGCCACATAGAACCACTGCTCCGGTGACTGTTGCAATAATCCCAAAAAGCTAGCGGCCTTAACAAACTGCGACTTTAATTGTATTTGCTCGGCCCCACCGGCAGCCTTTAGCTGCTTGCCCAGGGCGTGTAACTCCCGAATCGCCACCGGTGTATTCAAGTCGTCTAGCAGCGCTTGGTAGATCGCACCGGACTCGAAATCGACTGTGCTATCTACAGTAACCTGCTCTAAGCCCTGTAAATAGCCGTACAGCTTGTCCAGGGTTTTCCGAGCACTGTCTAGTGCGTCCACGCTAAAGTTTAGCTCGGAACGATAATGGGCCGACAATATCGCAAAGCGGATAACCTCACCGGGATAGTGATCCAGCAAATCTCTCACCAGACGGAAATTTCCCAGCGACTTGGACATTTTTTCGCCGTCTATATTGATAAAGGCATTGTGCATCCAATAGCGAGCGAAGGGCTCGCCACCGTGGGCGCAGCAACTCTGGGCAATTTCGTTTTCGTGGTGAGGAAACTGCAAATCAATGCCGCCACCGTGAATATCAATGGTATTACCTAAGTGTTTTTCCGCCATCGCCGAACACTCGAGGTGCCAACCAGGGCGACCGAATCCCCAGGGGCTAGGCCAACCCGGCTCTTCTTCACTGGAGGGCTTCCATAAGACAAAATCACCGGCATAGCGTTTGTAGTCGGCTACCTCCACTCTGGCCCCGGCCAACATATCTTCCAGCGCGCGCTTCGACAGCGCACCGTAATCCGCCATAGAGCGCACATCGAACAATACGTGGCCCCGAGACTCATAGGCATTGCCACTGGCCAGCAGGGCCTCGATCATGGCGACCATTTCATCGATATGTTCGGTGGCCTTCGGCGCCAGGGTCGGCGGCAGATTATTGAGCGCTGCCATATCGTCGACATAGGCCGCGGTAAAACGCGCGGTCAACGCCTCGATAGTCTCGCCGTTGTCTCTGGCGGTATTGATGATTTTATCATCGATATCAGTGATATTACGGGCGTAAATCACCTGCTTATACTGGTTTTGCAACACCCGGTACAACGTGTCGAATACCACCGCAGGACGAGCGTTGCCGATGTGAACCCGGTTGTAAACTGTGGGGCCACAAACATACATGGTGAGGCGGCTGGAATCGAGCGGCTTAAAAACTTCTTTTTTTCCGCTGTAACTGTTAAATACCTGCAAGGACATGGGGTTAAATCTCGTTAATCACTATAAAAAATCACGACGCCTAAGCCCCGCGTTACTGCGCTACTTGTTATCTCTCAAGCCAATAGTCATATTGAATACAGGCTTGTCACTGCCATGATCATAGCGGTCGGCGACAAAATAGCCCTCGCGCTCGAACTGGAAGCTCGCCTCAGCTTTGGCACTTGCCAGGCTGGGTTCAACCCAACAATTTTGTATCTCCCGCAGCGATTCACCATCGACGAAATTTAAAAAGTTCTCATCGCCGCGATCCGGGGCTTCGCAATTAAACAGCCGGCCATAAATACGAACCGTTGCCGCTATGCCCTCGCTAACCGAAACCCAGTGCACCACACCTTTGGGATTGATACCGTCCTCGGGGTTGACCCCCAGGGTATTCTCAATCAACAGGGCGTTGACCTGTACCACGTTACCCTCGGTATCTTTTTCAAAGTCCACCGCTTCGATAACATAAGCGTTGCGCAGCCGAATGCGCTTACCTGGGCAAAACTTCTTCTTGAACTTCTTGCTGTACTCTTCTTTGAAGTCTTCCTGGTCAATATAGATTTCACGGCTAAAGGGCACCTGGCGCTCACCCAAATCCAGATCCGGGTGCGAGGGAATGGTCAGTTGTTCGATCTGATCTTCCGGGTAATTACTTATAACCACTTTTAACGGCCGCAGCACTGCCATAGCTCTAGGGGCCGAGGTATTAAGATCGTCCCGGATAAAATATTCCAACTGTGCGATATCCACCACACCGTCGGTTTTTGCTACCGCCAGCGAGTCGCAAAAGTTGCGCAACGCCGCTGGGGTGTATCCCCTGCGGCGCAACCCACTAATAGTAGGCATACGCGGGTCGTCCCAACCCTGTACTACGCGATCGTCGACCAATTGCTTTAATTTGCGCTTACTCATTACCGTATAGTTAATATTTAGCCGACCGAACTCAAACTGACGCGGTGTGTTTTTGACGGGTAATTGCTCGAGAAACCAGTCGTACAGCGGCCGGTGATCGGCAAATTCGAGGGTGCAAATTGAGTGCGTAACCCCTTCGATCGCGTCTTCCTGGCCGTGGGCGAAGTCGTAAGAAGGGTAAATACACCACTTATCGCCGGTCTGATGATGACTGATTTTGCGAATGCGGTACAAGATAGGATCCCGCAGATTCATATTGGGAGAGCTCATATCGATCTTCGCCCGCAGCACGCAGGCTCCTTCATCGAAGTCGCCAGCACGCATCTTTTCAATAAGCGCTAAGTTCTCCTCCACCGAGCGATTGCGAAAAGGGCTGTCCTTTCCCGGTGCCGTAGCCCAGCCGCGGTATTCGCTGGCCTGCTCGGCACTCAAATCACAGACATACGCTTGGCCTGCGTTAATCAAATGCAGTGCCCACTGAAACAGTTGGTCAAAATAGTCCGAGGCGTAGCGCACCTCACCAGCCCATTGATAGCCCAGCCAGCTCACATCCTCTTTGATCGCATCGACATATTCCTGCTCCTCTTTACCGGGATTGGTGTCATCGAAGCGTAAATGGCAATCGCCGCCAAAGCTGGCGGCGAGGCCAAAATTGACGCTAATTGCCTTGGCATGCCCGATATGTAAATAGCCATTGGGCTCTGGGGGAAAGCGAGTGACTATTTTGTTGAGGCTGCCCTGGGTCAACTCTGACTCAATTAAGGTAGCGATAAAATTGTTAGGCTTGTCTGTCGCGGTACTGTCTGTCATGGTGATCTCTGTCAGTGCTAGTTAAAGCGTTTGTCAGCCAAAAAAAGGCTCAATACATGCGGTCAGCCGAAAGAGAGGTTCCTCCGGCCACACAAAACGTCTATTATAGCGCCTTTATTGATGGGAATTAACAGGACAAACTCGCTCATGATCATTCTTAAGACAAATTTTGGTGATATCACCATCGAACTGGACTTTGAAAAAGCCCCTAAGTCTGCAGAAAACTTTGCCCAGTACGTTAAAGACGGTTTTTACGACGGCACTATCTTTCACCGGGTTATCGAAAACTTTATGATTCAAGGTGGCGGTTTTGAGCCAGGTATGAGCCAAAAAGAAACCCGCGACAGCATTGAGAACGAAGCGGACAATGGCCTCAAGAACGATTTTGGCACCCTGGCTATGGCCCGCACCAATGACCCTCACTCGGCCAGCTCGCAGTTTTTTATCAATGTGAAAGACAATGATTTCCTCAACCACAGCGGTAAAAATTCACAGGGCTGGGGTTATGCAGTATTTGGCAAGGTTACTGACGGCCTAGAAGTACTGGACAAAATACTGGCGGTCTCCACAACTATGGCCGGCGGTCATCAGGACGTTCCCGCTGAAGATATAGTGATCGAAAAAGCCGAGATTGTTGACTAACATTTAAGCAAAGCCTAGGGGCAGACGGCGACGATGAGCACGCTATTCATTTCCGATCTCCATCTGGACCCATCGCGCCCGGCAACAGCCCGGGCGTTTTTATCCTTTCTCAGCAATACTGCCAACGGCGCCGACGCTTTGTATATTCTCGGTGACTTTTTCGAAGCTTGGATTGGCGACGATGCCGGTACCGCCTTTAGCGATACCATCATCACCGGGCTACGTACCTTATCCAACAGTGGTACTGCTATTTACCTACAACACGGCAACCGCGACTTTCTGCTGGGTCAGCGCTTCTGCACCGAGGCCAACTGTAGTTTGCTACCGGACCCCTGTGTTATTGACTGTTATGGCCGGGCACTATTACTAATGCACGGTGATAGCCTGTGTACCGACGATACCGACTACATCGAGCTGCGCAAACAGCTTCGCGCACCGCAATGGCAGGCGCAATTTCTAGCACAAAGTATTGAGCAACGACAACTCATCGCCCAGCAATTGCGCGCCGCCAGCAGCGCCGCCAACAGTAATAAGTCCCAGGACATTATGGATGTTAACGGCGATGCCGTTGCTGCGAGCTTTGAGCAGCACGGTGTAGATTTGCTGATTCACGGTCACACTCACCGACCGGCCATCCACGAATACCCGCACCACAACGGTCTTCGAAAACGAGTTGTATTGGGTGACTGGGACGATTATGCTTGGTCACTGTGTTACCACGACGACCACAGCTATCAGCTTGAGCACTGGGCCATTCCTCAGCAAGCGATTGCCCCACAAACTATTACCTCATAAACAATACTGTTTAGTATCGATAAATAATAACTTAAGGGAATTTCTATGAAGCGTTTAACACTCACCGCCACCGTGGCATTAACCGCTGTCCTCAGCGCCGGCATTAGCGCTGCGGCAATGGCCGACGCCAAGGCGCAAATCAAGCATCGTAAGGGTGTTATGGAAGCCATCGGTGGACATTTTAACGCCACTATCGCCACTTTGGGCGGCCCCGCTGAGTTTCAACCCAACCACAAGATGCACGCAACATCGATAGCAACACTGGCGAAGATTGCCCCCAAGTTGTTTCCCGAAGGCTCAGGCGAAGGCAAAACCAAAGCCAAGGCGGAGATTTGGCAACAGACAGAGCAATTTAGCGGCAAGATGGACGATTTTGTCACTGCCGCCAACGCCCTTGCTGCGGCATCAATGAACGACGACATGGGCGCCTATGTTGGCGCGATCAAAGGCTTGGGCAAAACCTGCAAGGGCTGCCACGACGATTTCAAGAAAAAGTAATAGCAAACCAACTCAAGCCGCCAGCAATGGCGGCTATAAACAACAGCCGAACAAGACTAATCCGCTGCGCCTCGCCCCCCGCCCCCACTTTTTGTTCCGCTAAACCACTAATCATTGCTGCCAATAAATTCTGCTTTTTTACCCACTGATAATAACTTATAGCCAACATATGCATGACAACTAGCGCGATCAAGGCATAATAGTTGAGACCGTGCACGGTTCCGGCAAGGCTAACCCACTGCTCATCGACCCACACCACCCACGGTCCCTCAATAAAAATATCATCACTGGTCATTAAGCCACTCAACACTTGTGTCAGCAAAAGTGCCAACATAATAACGACCATCCAAGAGCCCAGCGGATTATGGCCCTGAAACTGCCGACTGCCGCGCAGATAGGCAAAGACTGACCCCATACTTAGCGGGAACTGACGAAAATGCCCATAGTCACGGCCGGCCACTCCGGTCAACAGACGAAACAACAGCAGCGCTAACAGTCCGTAGCCGCTCAGCATATGCCATTCCATAACATCCATATCGTTGTACAACCCGCTAGCAATGGAAAAAGTAAAGAGCATTACCAGCAGCCAGTGAAACAGGCGGGTATGGCGGTCCCAGACAAGAATTTTATTCATTGATTATAGGTTCCTCTGTGTACCGAAGTTGTTGCCATCAAGACTCATCGCCCACCACCATCGGTCCACTGTGAAAGCGAAATTCCCGGTCGGGACTCTCGATTAAACGCTGTTCCAAGCTCGCGTAATAGGCCACTCGCTGATCGATATCCACCGGCGAGATTTTTTGAGCCAAATTCAGATAATCTTCAAAATGGCGCGCCTCTGACTTCAGTAATGACCGGTAAAAATCGTCCAACTCACTATCCAATAGCGGCGCTACCTTGGCAAAGCGCTCGCAGGATCTGGCCTCTATAAATGCGCCGATAATCAGTGTATCAACCAACTTCTCTGGCTCATGGGTGCGCATACCTTCGCGCATACCACCAGCATAGCGAGAAGCTGACAGCTGCACATACTCAATACCGCGGCGCTTCATGATTCTGATCACTTGCTCAAAGTGGCGCAGCTCTTCCCGGGCAAGCTTCGACATTTTGTTAAGCAGCTCGAAATTATCAACATAGCGATACATTAGATTGAGGGCGGTGGAAGCGGCTTTCTTCTCGCAGTTTGCATGGTCAATCAACAGTTCTGCCAGATTCTCTGCCGCCGTTGCACTTTCAATCCAGGCGTCAGGGGTTTCACAGGCCAGAAATTGGTAAATAGGCTCTAACAGTTCATTGTTGCAATCAGGTACGGTCATTGTAGCGGTATTTCCTCGCTGAATATGGGGCTATCGTAGTGGCGCCGCAGTCCATTGCCGCGGCACCGCCATTTTATAGTGAACATCACTGAAAACAATAGTTTTAGTCACATGCTCACTTAACGTAGGCCCACGCCTTACGTATAAATGTGCCATTCGATAAGATCTCGATAGTCCCGCTGCTGGCGATCCCAACAGGCCCCAGCTACCCATAATCATAGAGCGGAAATATTCGTGCTTGAAGCCTACCGCAAACACGTTGCTGAACGTGCCGCTTAATCCATTCCACCCAGGCCTTGAATCCCGAGCAGGCCTCAGGACTCGTTGAGTTACTGAAAAACCCACCGGCGGGGGAAGACGCAACTCTTCTGAACCATATAAGCAACCGCGTAAACCCGGCGCTAATGAAGTAAAAATGTAAGCGGTCAACACCTGTCTACAGTTATAAACGCTAAAACCCCGAACATGAAAGGCCCTAGAGAATATTTCAGGTTCATTGTTTACGGGGTAATACAGCGATAAATAAATGACTACATCTGAACGAGTTCACTTCGGCTACAGTTTCAACAACAGCTTTGACTACAGCTTTAACTCCGGCGGTATTGGCTGCGTTTTTACAACAGGCTAATTAGCGCTTTTGCCGCGGCTAGTGGTGTGGTCTCAGCATCGATTACTTTTTTCTGCAGTGCCGGCATCAGTCGCTTGACCTCAGGGTTGCCCAATAACTTCTGCTGTAATAGCTCCAACAACAGTGTTTGCATCCAGGCTTTGTTCTGTTTTGAACGGCTTTCCTCGAAGGTGTTATTGCCGACTGCCTGCTGATAAAAATCGCTGATCAGCGACCATATAGCATCGATGTTTTCATTATTTTGCGCCGAGCAAGTAATCACCTGAGGCGACCAAAATGAATGGGGCTTTAATAAGTGCAATGCATTTTGGTAGTGGCGTTTGGTCTGCTGCGCCAGATTTATCGATTCGCCATCGGCCTTATTAACCACCAGCGCGTCTGCCAGTTCAATAATACCTTTCTTGATCCCCTGCAGTTCGTCTCCAGCATTAGGCAGCATTAACACCATAAAAAAGTCGACCATAGCAGCCACCTGGTATTCGCTTTGACCGACGCCTACGGTCTCCACCAAAACCACATCGTAGCCCGCGGCCTCACATAACAACATTGTCTCTCGGGTTTTTTGCGCAACCCCGCCAAGGGTGCCCTGGGACGGAGAGGGACGAATATAAGCGTCTGGATGCCGTGACAATAACTCCATACGGGTTTTATCCCCCAGGATGGAACCACCAGCCAGGGGCGAACTGGGATCGACCGCTAACACCGCAACCTTTTTACCTAGGCTAATCAGATACAGGCCAAAAGCTTCGATAAATGTCGACTTGCCAACTCCTGGAATACCGGTAATACCGATGCGAATACTGTTGCCACTGGCGGGTAACAACTGCTCAAGTAATTCCTGAGCCTGTTGTCGATGCCCTTCAAGGCTACTCTCTACCAGTGTGATCGCCTTAGCCAAGCTACGGCGGTTACCGCTGCGTAGCAATTGCAAATCGATGGTAGCCATAACAGTGGTCTTCGTATAATTGAAAAGGATTTACCAGCACCCATGAGGCCCCGATAGGGACAAGGACTTTAGCTTTTAGCAGCTTCGTTAATGGCAGTGAGTACGCCTCTAGCTGCCAGCGGAATCTTGGTGCCGGGACCAAAAATGCCCTTAACGCCCGCTTCGTTGAGAAAATGGTAATACTGCTTGGGAATAACACCACCGGCGACCACAATAATATCCTCGGCACCATGCTGCTTCAAGCTGGCGATCAGCGCGGGTATCAAGGTTTTGTGGCCCGCTGCCTGGGAGGAAACACCAACGACGTGTACATCGTTTTCCACCGCTTGTTTGGCCACCTCTTCCGGGGTGGAAAACATCGGTGACAGGTCGATATCAAAACCGACATCGGCAAAAGCGGTCGCGATAACCTTGGCGCCGCGATCGTGGCCGTCCTGCCCCATTTTGCACACTAACATGCGCGGACGGCGCCCGTGCTGCTCGACAAAGCCCTCAATATCACCAGTAATGCCCTGCCACTGCTCATCGTTCTGATAGGCGCCGCCGTAAACACCGGACACTGTTTGCGCACTGGCATTAAAACGGCCAAACTCACTCTCCATCGCCGCGGAGATTTCCCCCACCGTTGCTCTCACGCGGGTTGCTGCCACCGTCAGCGCCAGTAAATTGCCGGTACCGCCAGCGGCACAGGCAGTAATGGCCGCTAGGGCATCATCGACTGCGCTCTGGTCTCGACTCTGTCTAATTTCTGCCAACCGTTTAATCTGCGACTCACGCACGGCGTCATTGTCTATTTCGAGAATATCTACGTCATCTTCCCGCTCAAGGGTGTATTTGTTAACGCCAACAATCACGTCTTCCCCGCGATCGATTCGTGCCTGCTTCTTGGCGGCGGCCTCTTCGATACGCAACTTGGGCATACCCGTTTCTATCGCCTTGGCCATACCCCCTTTTTCTTCAACCTCGGCGATCAGTGCCCGGGCTTTGTCACCAATTTCTTTGGTTAAGGATTCCATCATGTAAGATCCACCCCATGGATCGATCACCTTGGTAATACCGGTCTCCTCTTGAATAATCAGCTGGGTATTGCGGGCTATACGGGAGGAAAATTCGGTCGGTAGCGCGATCGCCTCATCCAATGCGTTGGTGTGCAGCGATTGGGTGCCACCAAAGACTGAGG
>Ga0105355_10005578_pt1 | contig 10618 bp, 10 predicted proteins | sample GOMGulsemesocosm_2_FD_83508 | JGI IMG/M metagenome (GOLD analysis project Ga0105355, IMG submission 83508) | Methane-oxidizing microbial communities from mesocosms in the Gulf of Mexico - GOM9C Gulf of Mexico | ecosystem: Environmental > Aquatic > Marine > Cold seeps | place: Gulf of Mexico...
AGGGTACAGGAGTTGGTCTTTATATGGCAAGACTTGTTATTGAAGCTAGTTTTGGCTCTCACTTGAATGTAGAGAATGGACAAAATGGTGCAAGGTTTATTATTCATTTTCCAAAAGAGAATAAAGGAGTCATTCAAAAATAAAAAGAGCCAATGACCTCATCTTCTGTATAAGAAAAAATCAAATACCTACAGTAAAATTTAAGAGCACTTATAAAGTAAGATTTGTGCTTTTTGCCCTGCTGTAAATTTACTCATTCCATACAGGCATCTTTTTATACTTATTTATTTCTATATTATATTTTCATTTTAAAATGTTCATAAATTTTTATTAATAACTCTATGGTTTCTTATTGTTTCATAATTATTTTTTCTATATTTAGTATATCTACTAAGAATTTTTTTGATGTTTTTAAATCTTTTGTTTTGTATTTCACATGCGCTTCTTTTAATAAATTTTGAACAACTTTATTAGTGGACATGTTATTTTCCCTTCAAATCCATCTTTCTTAATTACTGCAAGGTATAAAATAAGCTTGAATTAATAGCTAAAGTCTCTTATAAATAGAAGAAACATCTTTTAATATATAATATATAATTTTATTATTAGATTTAATTTTTATTCACAAATTTATATTTACTTTGATATGATATTAAATAGTAATAATGCTCGTTACTCAATATATAAGGATTCATTATGAAAAATGCTTCTATAGACCATTTTTTTAATCAAGAATTTGATAAACAAGATTATTTTAAACAAAATGCAAAAGAAATTGTTAAACAGCATATTGAACATACAATCAACTTAAATGAAAGCAAGAATCTTCTAGGCGCTGAAGAAAAAAAAGCTCTGCAATTAGATGACAAACTTGAGTTTACGAAAGAACTCATTGATGTTTTTAAAAAAGAGCATATACTTGGATTAAATCCCAAAGCACTTTTATCAAACTTATTTCATAAAATTAGAACACTTGACTATAAGCAAACAACAATTGATGAATTTAAAAAATCGGGTGTTTTATATTTTAAACTAAAACACTCTTGCGATGAAAAAACGTGTAAAGGATGTGAGAGTCTTGTTGAACGTGTTTTTTCAATTGATGAAGATATAAATGAAATTCTAGAGCATACTTGTACTTCTGCTTATTGTCGATGTTTTTTACAAGAAATATCACATGCGCAAGAAGACATAGAAAATACCTTAAAAAAGAAAAAAGAAAATGAAAGTAACATATCCTTTAAATTAATATTTTTTATTCTTGCACTGGTATTGTTTACCTTGTTTATATATTCTTAAAAAGAAACAGAATAACTATAACGATACTTAGTATTTAAAACTAATTAATTATTATATAAATTATCTTTTAAAATCTTTGCTAAGATAGTGTATATAAATAATAAATGAGGAGTTTATTATGGAACTACATGGAATTACTTTAGATTTTGATGATATTAAAACCTGTGGATTATTGCCAGACTTATGTTCTAATTGGGATCATCGTTCAGAAGAGTTATCTGAAATCGAGGCATTGTCAGAATATTGGGATAATAACATTAACACAGTACTAGAAAAAACAAATAAAATTATAATTGGAAATATGGGCAATAAGTCTATTATTTACTCTGCTGATAAAAATGCTATTTTGGTAATCAAAGATGTTTTTAAAGAACTAGAACTATCCACCATATCGTATACTGATATTGACCATTATGAACATTATATTACACATGATTATTTTAAATATTGTTTTCTTCATTAAAGAGTAATAAATTATTTTTATTTTAAGATCCCTAATAAAGTTATTTTAAAAATTATTTATAAAATAACTTTTTGGGAAAAACTTAAAATTTAGTTTTTGTAAGTATTATTTTGTTTTTTTTTGATAAACTAATTACAACAATTACTACTACGGGCTAAGGAAATCTATCATGTTAAAAAACCTCACAATAAAATCAAAAATATTGTTTATTACTCTTTTTGGACTTTTATTATTATCTTCTGTTTTAGGTTATGTTTCAGTATCAAAAGCAAAAGAATCCTTAATAAAAAAAAGTTACGATATGTTAACTTCTACAAGAGATAATAAAGCAAAACAAGTAAAAAACTATCTTGAGCAAAGAATTAAAGACATTAAAGTTTTAAGCAAAAGCTCAAATGCAGATGAGTTATTATATGACCTAGGTAATTTATATGATGATTTGGACCTTGAAGAAGATGAAATATTCGATGTTTCAATAGTTAGTATTAAAGATGCTACAACACCTCATGAAAACTTTTTTCAAAATTTTGCTAAAGAGTATGGCTACAATGACATTTATCTGATTAATGCAGAAAGTGGACATGTATTATATACTTCATCAAAATTAAAAGACTACGGTAGTAATTTAAAGTTTGGAAATTTAAAGAGCAGTCCACTTGCACAAGTTTGGAAAAAAACGCTTGAAAGTAAAGAAGCTACTTTTATTGATATGACTAAGTATAGTATTAATGATAATAAACCAACTATGTTTTTAGGAGCGCCTGTATTCCAAGATGAAGAAATAAAAGGTGTTATTGTTTTTCAGATATCGACAAAAGATATAAACGACATTATGTCTTTTAGAAAAGGCTATACAAAAAGTCAAGAAGACTATTTAGTAGGTCAAGATTATTTAATGAGAAGTAATTCCTATCTTGATCCTAAAAACCACTCTTTAAATGCATCCTTTGCTAATAAAGAAAAAGGAAAAGTAGAAACCAGGGCGGCTAAAAATGCCTTGAAAAAAATAAGCAATACTGAAATTGTACTTGATTACAATGGCCAAGCCGTTTTATCTGCCTATTCTTCAATTTTGGTCTCTAAAAACATTCATTGGGCAATTATCTCAGAAATAGATGAAAAAGAAGTTTTAGAAGTACCCAATGCCCTACGCATTGAGATAATTGTAATTGCATTTGTTTTATTGTTCTTAATATTTATAATGATTTATTTTGTGATTAATAACATCATAATAAAACCTTTAAATACTTTTCAAAATGGTTTGCTTGATTTCTTTTCTTATTTAAATAAAGAAAAAGATAATGTGCAAAGTTTAGAAATTAAAAGCAATGATGAAATTGGTAAAATGTCGCAAGTAGTAAATGAAAATATTGAAAAAACACAGCATATAATAAATGAAGATAAAAAAGTTATTGATGAAACAATATCCATTTTAAATGATTTTGGAAATGGGGATTTATCTCAAAGAATATCTGTGCAAACAAGCAATCCTTCTTTACAAACATTAAGCTCGCTATTGAACAAAATGGGGTCCAAACTAGAAGAGAATATACAAAACATACTTCTTGTTCTTAAAGAATATTCTTCTTTAAATTATCATTCAAAAGTTGAAACAAAAGGCATTAAAAAGCACCTACTAGAACTTGCAAATGGCATCAACTTTTTAGGAGATACAACTATTGAAATGTTGGTTGAAAACAAAACCAATGGACTTACTTTAGATGAAAGTACCGATATTTTATTAGAAAATGTTGAAATTTTAAATAAAAATGCCAATAAATCAGCTGTTTCGCTCGAAGAAACGGCAGCAGCAGTTGAAGAAATCACATCCAATATTGTTCAAAACTCTCAAAGTATTGCGCAAATGGCATCCAATGCAAATGAATTAGAAAACAAAGCAAAAAAAGGTGGAGAATTAGCCAATGAAACCACAGCATCAATGAACCAAATTGATGAGCAAGTCAATGCCATAAATGAAGCCGTACTTATAATTGATCAAATTGCATTTCAAACCAATATTTTATCTCTTAATGCAGCAGTTGAAGCTGCAACTGCTGGCGAAGCTGGAAAAGGATTTGCAGTAGTAGCACAAGAAGTAAGAAATCTAGCAAGTAGGTCAGCACAAGCTGCCGAAGAAATTAAAACAATGGTTGATAATGCCAAAACCAAGGCAAAAGAAGGAAAAGAGATTGCTTTTAATATGAGTACTGGATACAAAGAATTACAGGAAAATGTTTCAGAAACAATTCATTTAATTAAACACGTCGAAAATTCTAGTAGTGAGCAAAAAACAGGCATTGAACAAATTAATGATGCGATAAATTCTTTAGATCAGCAAACGCAAGAAAATGCCTCTATTTCAAACAGAACATATGATGTAGCAAAACAAACAGACGCAATGGCAAAAGTTGTAATTAGTGATGCCAATAAAAAAGAATTTCCTGGAAAAGATGATTTAAAAGCAAAAGATATTGAACACGTTCAATCTTTATACTCTAGTGAAATAAAAAAAGAAAAGAAAATAAGTCCAAAGAATAATTTTGCATCAAAAGATGAAGAAAACACTTGGGAAAATTTTTAAAATATTTACTTAACAAAAAGCCAACAATTTAGTAATATAATATTAAATAATTTAGAATACACTATATACAAGTAAAAGAAATAAATAATAATATTTATTTCTTTTAAATTGTTTTAATGTATAATTATTTAACTAAAGGATAATTATGAGAAGAATTACAAAAATAGTATTGTTTTTTTTATTTTTAAGTGCGCTTGCAAATGCACAAGGCTTAAGAATACAGCAAGAAGAGTTACTTAAAAATATTGACACCTACAAGATTCTAGATACACGAGATGCAAAAAAATATAACAAAGGACATATAAAAAATGCCCTAAACTTCCCTATTAATCTAAGCTACGAACACAAGCAATTAGATGGAAAAGTAGTTGCTCCTAAAAAAATGCAAAAAATTATCAGAGATTTAGGACTTAATATAAATGATCCAATAATTATTTATGATAATGGTACCTATTTTGATGCTGCAAGATTATTTTGGACACTTGAAGTCTATGGTTTCTTGAATGTGAAACTTTTAAATTCTGGTTATGCAAAATGGTTAAATACGAAAAACCCAATTCAAACAATCATTCGACCTATTAAAAAAAGTAATTACACAGCAAGAGTAAATAACAAGCGATTAGCTACAAAATTCACCACACAAATTGCTACTAAAAATCCCAATGTTGAGATTGTTGATGCACGTACTTATGATTCTTATCTTGGAAAAAAATCTGCTGCTAGCCGCTTTGGTCATATACAAAGCGCATCTCACATTGCAGCAACACATAATATTAACTATTCTAACAATTATCAAGTGCTAAAAAATTCAAAAGAATTAGAAGCAACCTATAAACACCTTAATAAAAACAAAAAAGTTGTTGTATATTGTGATATTGGAAGAGTTGCAGCGATGAACTATTTTGCTTTAAGAGAGTTAGGATATGATGTATCAAATTACGATGCATCGTGGAAAGAATGGGGAAATGATGAGACATTACCAATTACAAATCTGTCTAAATAAACACTATGTGGGCTAAGCTTTCACTTAAGAGTCAGCTTATCTTAATAATGACCTTTTTGGTCATTGTTATTGAAGCAAGTACTTTATTTATTGTTGAGAGACTATACAAGCAAGATCGAGAGCATCAAGCAATTGAACAAGCAAAAACCCTTGTTAAATCTCTAAACAATGACTTATTAAAAGTAATTATAAGCTCTAATGCCGATCAATTCTCTGATATTAACTACCGTTTAACGGGATTTAAAAACCTTGACGGTTTAGTTGTTTATGATAACAAATCAGAAGAATTGTATCAATATGAACAAACCGAAGCTATCTTTATGTACCACGATAAATTATCAAAAAATCAAATATTTTTCATGCAAAACAACTTGTATATAAAACAAGACATTATTGCTGATGGTTACACTTTTGGGCATACTATATTAAATTTAAGTTTATTACAATATCAAGAACGGCAAGAAAAAGATTTATTTATCATCTTTTTAATTTTTCCTTTTGCTTTAATTTTGAGTTTTTTTATTTCTTTATATTTAAGCAAAAGTTATACCAGGCCTTTTGCACTCCTAAGCCATTCTATTTCTTCAAGCGACCCAACAAAAAAAGAAATCAAGCCCTTAAAAACACAGGCCAAAAATGAAATTAAAGAATTGTTTGATGGCTTTAATACTATGATGAAACAAATTTTTAATTCCTCTCAACAATTAGTATACCAAGCTAATCATGACCAATTAACAGGTTTATTTAATCGTTTTTATATTGACAAAGAATTAAAAATAATGTTAAAAAGCGATGATACTTGCCAATATTGCATGATTAATATTAATATTGATAATTTTAAATTGGTAAATGAAACACTTGGTTACCAAGCAGGAGATAAACTTTTAAAAATGATGGCGCATTCATATGCTCAGACCTTACCAGAAAATTCTATTTTTGCAAGAGTAGATGGGGATCATTTTATTGTTATATTAAAAATAAACAATGATGAGCAGCTTTCTTCTTTAATTGATAAAAGTGTAGATCAATTAAGTGATTATCGTTTTGTTTGGGAACAAAAAGCACTTAGTGTAAGTTCAAGTATTGCAGTCGTTTGTTTTAAGGCCAATGAATATACCTTAAATGAACTAACAAAAATTGGTGATTCTTCCTTGTATACGGCAAAAACACTTGGAAAAAACACTGCTTACATCTACCAAAAAGACGATGATATTACAAAACGTTTTGATGCAGAAGTGCAAACGGCCTCTAATATCAAAGAAGCCTTATTGGGTTCTGGTTCACGTTTTGAACTTTTTGCACAAGCGATTGTACCTCTACAAGAAAAAAGCGATGAGTATTCTTATGAGATACTAATACGAATGTGGGACAAAGAAAACAACTTTATACCTCCTGATAATTTTTTACCTACTGCTAATAGATATCAACTTATGTGTGATATTGATATGTATGTTTTATGGACATATTTAGAAAGCGTAAGCAAAGATAAAAATCATTTATCTAAGCTTCATTCTGCTCATATTAATCTTGATGGTGCTTCTTTAAACAACCCTACTTTCCAGAAGAAAGTAAAAGAAGCTGTTGCTCATTTTGATTTTCCTTGGGAAAAACTAGAATTAGAAGTAACAGAGACTTCTGCTATTGGAAATTTTTCTTTAGCAAATGAATTTATTTCATGGTTAAAAAGTGTAGGTATTGGTTTGGCATTAGATGATTTTGGTACAGGAATGGCTTCTTTTGAATACTTAAAAAGTTTGCCTTTTGATATTATTAAAATTGATGGTTCTTTTATAAAAGACATGCACAATGACCCTACAGATAGAGCGGTAATAAAATATATTCATGAAATTGCCACTTTAAAAAAGCAAAAAACGGTTGCTGAGTATGTGGAGACACAAGAAGATGTAGATGAATTAACACAAATAGGAATTACGTATGGACAAGGTTATTTTCTAGGAAAACCAAAAGCATTAAAAGAATGGTTATAAGTCAAATAAAGAAGAAATCTTTTCTTCTTTTATTTTTATATCTTTTTTAAATACTTGTTTTAAACAAGATATCTCATTAAAAGAGACTTTGTTTATTTCTTTTGACACTTCTTGCATCTGTATATTTTCACTTTCATATATTCTAAACATTTTATTTAATGCTTCAATATTAGAAGAATTTAGCCAGCTTGAAAAGTTCTCTTTTTCTAATACGACAGGCATACGATGATGGATCTCTCCTAATTTGTCATTTGCATCACAAGTAATGATTGCAAGTGTCACAATTTTCATGTTTAAATCTTTATCAAACCACTCATCCCAAATACCAGCAAGGCCCATGTAATTGTTTTTTTTAGAAGAAACATAAAAAGGTATTTTTTCTTTATTCTGTTTTTTCCATTCATAAAAACCGTTAATAGGAACAATACAGCGCCTACTTTTAAACGCCTCACGAAAGGTTTGTTTCTCAAAAATACTTTCGCTTCTAGCATTTATGTTCATAGAAGTTCTATCTTTTGCCCAAGAAGGTAAAAATCCGAAATGTCCGTATAGATAGTTGCCATTGTTTAAAAGTACGGGAATAGCAAGAGTAGGAGCTATATTGTAAGAAGGATTAAGCTTTTGCACCATATCAAACTTTATAAGCTCTCCACACTCTTCTTTGAAGCGTATATCATCATATATTACTAAACGTCCAGGCATATTACTCTTTTTAAGGAATTTTAGCATAATTTCAGCAAAAATATTAACAAACAAGGCTTATCTACATCTCTAAAAGTCACCAATTAATGTTTAATTTTCACTAAACTAATTATATTAAATAATTATTAAGCTTATTTTAAAAGAATTTTTAATATTATTTTACAAATTAAAAGGAAACAAAATGATAAAAAAAATAGCGATTGCAAGTTTAGTAAGTCTAACACTTAGTACAAGTCTTTTTTCACAAGAACTCTATGTAAAATTAGGATTAGGAACTGCAAGTGTAGATTCGAATGTTGATGCTGTTAATTATACTAGTGAAAAAATACTTACTCTTGCAATGGGTACTAAAATAAAAGAATTTGATTTTGAAGTAGAATATACGTATGAAAAAAATAAATGGAATATTTCTGCTGCTAATTCAATTTCCGGAGCAGCTATAAATGGTAAAGGAAAAAATCACAATTTAATGATTAATGGTTTTTATAATTTTGACCTAGATTCTGATTTCACACCTTATGCAGGACTTGGACTGGGTGGGGCAAATTATGAAAACGGTTCAGAAGACGAATCAGTGTTTGTATATCAAGCCATGATTGGAGTAAATTATGCTTTAACAAAAGAATTTGATTTAGGTGTTGAATACAGATATAAAGATACAAACTCAGACTATGATTTAAGTTCAAACAATCTTTTATTTGTAAGCAAATACAAGTTCTAAAAATAAGATTGTTTTAAAACAATCTTATTTCTTCTCTTCTACAAAGAAGCTTCTTGCTTTTTTAATCTTTTGTACCCACTTTTTATTAATCTTAATAAAGGCTTTCTATAAGATGAAAATACGTATTGTTTAATTAAATAAGCCAGTCTTCCTTTGACATGAAATAAATCATAAATATTACCCACAGCATATTTACCACCCAAAGCAATAAGAATACCTTTTATTTTCACATCACATCTTTTCATTTTTTTATTTTTGATTAAAGAAAGAATGTTCTTTCCCGCACATACTCCACTTTCTTGGGCTACTGTTACATTGGGTGGTAAGATATTATTCTTTTTATCTTTTATCTCTGCCATATCTCCAACAGCAAATACATTTTTGTACTTAGTACTTTGTAAATACTCATTGACTATAACTTGATTGTTACTGTTTTTTTCAAGTGCTAAGTTTTCACATAACCTAGGCCCCGTAATTCCCCCTGTAAAAATCAAAAAAGAGTGGTAAATTTTTAGTCCATTGGATAAAAACAAACAATCATTTTGAGCTTTTTCCAGTTTTGTATTGGTGAGAATATTAATACCCAAGGCTTTTAATCTCTTATGCGCCAAAACAATTAGTGTCTCACTTAAACCAGGTAAAATGGTGTCACTTGAAGAAATAAGCGATATTTTAAAATTATCACAAGAAAAACTCCCTCTTGTAAAAAATTTTTTTGAATTATATGCCATTTCTGCTGCTATTTCAACTCCTGATAGTCCAGCACCTACTACTACGATATGGGTATTATCACACTTTTTAACCTCATCTGCAATTTTTCTAAATAAACGGTTTTCAAAACTTTGTTTAAAAAATACGGCACGATGCAGTTTTTTTATATCATCTTCGTGATTTAAGCCAGGAATTTGTAAGGGAAAATGACTTCTTGTGCCTAATGATAAAATCAAATAATCGTATTCTATGCTCTCTTTTTCATCTGTATAAATTTTTTTTATTTCTAAATCAATGTTGGATACTTTTAAATTTTTATATTCTAAATAATTGTGATTAAGCCCCATACATAAAGTGGTCAAATCTATTGTTACATCTGCTATATTAGATTTGTTTGCAATTAAGTCATATACTTCTGGTTGCAAATTATGATAACTGTGTTTATCGATAAGTGTTATTTTAATATTTTGATTTTTAATCAATTCTCTTAGCGCATAAATACCAGCATATCCTGCACCTACTATTACTACTTTTTCCATGCTTCATTCCTTTAACAAGTAAAGGAAGTATATATACTTTTTGTAGCCTAAATATAGCGAGTTTATTGATTCTTGCGTTTTTCTTCTTTTAAACGTTTTTTAATGTCTTTTTTTCTTAAAGGAACAAAATCCTCTTTCTTCTTTTTTTTAGAAGCCAGTTTCTTTCTAATAAAATATACTATTACAGCCGATATCACCAAAGAAATAAAAAATTCTAACTCAAACATACACATCCTTTTCTTCTATTATTAAAATAATAGCAAAAACATATATAAATTAAATTATCCACACAAAATGTACTCAAAAGATAGTTTCAAATTTTAAATAATTTTACTAAAAAAGTCTTCTTAACTATTTTTTTATTAATTTGCTTCTTCTAACATATACTCTATAGTTTATTTCTATGTAACACATGTTGCAGACAGAAATAAAAAAACTCTCTATAATTACATCATTAATATAAAAACGGAAGAAACAAAAAAGTAAAACGTTACTCTGTGTGCTAAAGACTAGAAGAGCATTCTTATAAGTTTTTTCTAAAGAACGTATAACAAAGGAAAATAATGAACAATAATTATGAAAAAAGAGTCTCAATAAATTCAAGTAAATTA